>Ga0209713_10000288_pt1 | contig 28027 bp, 12 predicted proteins | sample ArcOceMetagenome_3_FD_187444 | JGI IMG/M metagenome (GOLD analysis project Ga0209713, IMG submission 187444) | Marine eukaryotic phytoplankton communities from Arctic Ocean - Arctic Ocean- Svalbard ARC20M Metagenome (SPAdes) (version 2) | ecosystem: Environmental > Aquatic > Marine > Oceanic...
ACCCGCGCCTTTGGCGAGGCGCCCTCGCCGGGTCCCACTCGCCGGCGCGAGGCGCCCTCCGCGCCTCCCACTCGGAGGCCGCGCCACTACCGTGCGCGCGCCACTTCCTGTGGGGTACCTTCCTATACTATAATATACTCTTTAGCGCGCGCAATAACTACGGTACTCGGTAGAGACGGAACACGCGGCGCCGGCGGTCGGCTTAGGCTTTGCGGTAGGGCATCTGTGTTCTATAATACATCTATGGTCGCCTAACAGCTAGTAGCTTGTGGACGGCAGGACGGCAAACCCACCGCGCTGTGGGCGCGGCAAACCACCCCACTGTATGGTTGGCAACCACCCGCTCTTTGGCGCACAGGTACACATTGGTAACGATCTCGGTCGCAACGGTGTGGAGCGCCTCGGTCGCAACGGTGTAGAGCGCCTCGAAATATCCGCCATCGAGAGCGCCCATAGGCAGAGACGAGGCGCGTAGGACCTTGAGCAGCGCCCGCTGAGGCATGTTGAGGATCAGCTTCGAAGCGACGGCCTGCGCGCCGTTGCCAAATGTCAGTTGCTTGTCAGCCGGGGCGGAGGACTGCGCAATCGCCTTGAGCTCGTAGTTAGGGAACCAACGCGCGCCCGCGTTGACGAGGCGGTTCATCATTTCCTCGACGAATGTCCCAAAGCCAGCCTTGCGGTCCGATCCCACCTCTGTCGCGATGTTGAACTTGGCACACGGAACATCTCCCGGGTCGTAGCAGTGGACGGGCAGCCCCAGGTAATCGGTGATGAGGGCGTGGGCGATAGGCGTGTACTCTGGCCATGTGCGGTAGGCGCCGACGATCGACGACCAGGTTCTCTTCAGGGCCGAGGCCGCGCAGCGACATGATGCGTCCGCCGACGCGACCGGTCATCTCGAACGGAAGATGCATATCGCCGATGCAGCAACCGTCCCCGTGTCCACCAGGCGCAGTGCCGTGTACAAACCGCCCGTCCCGGCGCCTGATCGCGCACATAAGCAACAACGATCATGATATGCGTGTGAGTGAGGAGCGGGTCGCAGGCTCGCGGCGCACCGATGACCGCAACCTCGCAGCTAGGAGCCACCTCCACCGACAGCGTGAAGGTGGGAAACTCCGACGGACAGATCTTGATGCTGTCGCCTACCGAGTCTTAGGGGCACGAGGGTGATGTGTCAACTCCAGCCGCACACGTGGCTGGCGTGGCGCGGGGAGACCACGAGGTGGATGGCTCAGCCGTCGATGTTGCTGGCGGCGCACCATTCGGTCGCTCCGTCCGACGGCGTCGATCCGAAGAGAAGCGAACACTCGGGCGTAGGAGATCGTAGGGCGGCTAGAGGCCACTGCCGCCGAAGCGTAGAGAATCGAGAGCGCCATCTATGTGGCCAAGTGCAATCGGAAGTTGGAACTTGCGATCGCTGCGATCGGAATCTCTTACATGCCCTGATTTCCATTGGTTAGCTCAAACATTCAGATTGTGTATACCTTGGGATGAGACGTGTGTGCTACTACAGTCCATTGTGTAAGAGAGGTCTAGTCTGAGTGACTAGACCCCTCGTACAGAATGGTAGGGATGTTGGTTTTTAGTACGAAAGGTCAGAGACGTTGAGTCCGTGCTGGCTAAGTGCCAGGCGCGGGTTTCGTCAATTGCATGGCGAAGCAAGTTTCGTCAATTGGATTGGCGAAACGAGTTTCGTCAATTGCCATGCAATTAAGAGTCATCGGCGGAGTTTCTCCGGCCGATTCTGTCCCGGTGGAGCAGTATATTCATACGCAGGGGATGGTGGTGGGCGCGTTGAACTTTGGATTTTCGTGGGTTGGGACCGTTTGGTCGAGTGGTAACTGACATCGAGCGTTGAGTCAAGGCGTTGAGTCGGCGTTGGCTCAAGCGACGCCGTCGCAGCGTCGCTGTAGGCTCGATGTCTCTCTACAGTTTCGTCCAGGGGACGTAACTCACGGGATGTTACCAATGCCACGGCCCCGTGGCGGGGCCGCTGGCTCTCTTCCGTCCCGCCCACGTCCAAAGAGGCATACACTATCATATACCAGGTATAGGCCGAAGTATACCTTGGGATGAGACGTGTGTGCTACTACAGTCCATTGTGTAAGAGAGGTCTAGTCTGAGTGACTAGACCCCTCGTACAGAATGGTAGGGATGTTGGTTTTTAGTACGAAAGGTCAGAGACGTTGAGTCCGTGCTGGCTAAGTGCCAGGCGCGGGTTTCGTCAATTGCATGGCGAAGCAAGTTTCGTCAATTGGATTGGCGAAACGAGTTTCGTCAATTGCCATGCAATTAAGAGTCATCGGCGGAGTTTCTCCGGCCGATTCTGTCCCTATCTTCCGATACCAACCCCCTATCATTCGGACTGTAGCTTGTCTCGGTATTCTTTCTTCTTGTCGGTCTATAATATTACCACATGTATGGCCGCGAGGCACGTACGTGGTAGGTCACGCGAGTGCTGGCGTGGCCTTAGGCGCGCGCGGGGGTGCGACCTGGGTCGGCGCCCCACTTGCCCGTGCGCGTGCGCTGGTATTAAGATATGGCGAGCTGCGCTCGTCAGCATGTGTCGGCGATGACGCCGTTGACGCCCATGGCATGGATGAGGTTGGCGTCGTTGGCGTCGGCGCGCTCGGAGCGGCTGCGGAGCTCCTCGCGCGTGGCGAGGACGTCGGCGATCATCGCCTCCGGCTCGTAGATGGGAAGGTGCTTGCCCTCGGCGTGGAGAGATGAGGCCCGCGCGCCCGTCAGCTTGACCGTCTCGGCGCGCATGATCCAGTCGCCGTAGGTCTCGCGCTGCACGACCTGGTAGATCTGCAGCGCCTCGACGGACGCCCAGCGGAGGGCGGCTTGGATCTCGGGGCCCGAGCATCCTGCGGCCATGAGCGCGGACGCCAAGTAGGAGCGGAAGCCGTGGATCGAGTACTTCTTCGCGCGCGCCTCGTCCGCGAGGATGTAGGTCATCATGCGCAAGAAGATCTCGTCGAGGGCGGCGCCTCGAAGCGGGGTGCCGATGCCTTCGGGCCCGCAGAAGAGGGGCGTCGTGCGGCGGCTCTCGGGCTTGACGCCCGAGTGGATCTCCCACTGGCTGAGGGCGTTGGCCGCGTTGATGGCCGCCTCGGGGTCGAAGGGCAGCCAGATGGGGTTGTTGCCCCATCGCATGCCGAAGCAGTCGGCCTTGGAGGGGCCCGGCATGATGATGGCGTAGTCGCCCTTCTTGAGGTGCCGAAGCTGGTCGACGGTGGGGTAGAGCACCGTCTCGCCGTCGATGATCCACTTGAGCGAGGCGAAGGACAGCTTGTCGGTGCCCCACTTGCCGGCGCCGAGCGCGATCTCGGACTTGCGGAAGCCGCACTGCGCAAGCACGTGGTAGGCGGTGCGCACGGTGCGGCCGTAGGTGGTGGACCAGTGCCACGGCTTGCCGCCCTTGAGGATCGGGGCGCCGTCCGCGATGGTGAGGAGCTTGCAGATGAGCTCGTGTGACATCGGGATGGCGCGCTCGGGCACGCAGTTCTCGGGCCCAATCTCGCGCGAGTACTTGAGCATCTGCTCGTGTGCGCGCTTGGATGCGAGCGTGAGCGCCGGCGGGTTGATGCCGCGCGCGACGTGTTCGGCGCGTGCCCCTCGGCACACGGCAAGTGCGCTGAGGGGGGAGGGGGGCTTTGGCCTGCCGTCGGGCAGGAACTTGCCCTTTCGGGGCTTCATCCTGCCGTAGATCCACATGAGCGCGCCTGCCCAGATGGCGTTCTCTCGGCGGTGCCCGACGGCGTTGAGCGTGCTCACGTCGGGGCGCCACGGCGTGCTGAGCTTGAGGAAGTTGCAGTACGCCTCCCAGTGCTTCCAGTTGGAGGCGCGCTGCGCCTGCGTGGTGACCGGCATCTGGTCGGGCTCGCCGTCCGTGGCGACGCCCGCGAGCCACCAGAGCACGTCGTCGTCCGCGCGGACGGCGAACTCGGACGTGTCGTCCTTGAGCTGGGTGTAGACCTGCTCGGATAGGCCCTCTCGCGCGGCGCGTAGGGCGATCATGTTGGCTCCGCCAGGCCCGCGGCGCGCGGGCGGCGCCTCGGGCTCGTCGCGCCCGTCGTCGGGCACGGCGGCGAGGCGTCGGCCGGTGCTCGAGAGGGCGGTGCGGGGCCTGGTGGGGGCGAAGAGGCGTCGGGGCGGCGGCGCGGGGCGAGGCGGCGCTGCCGGGTTCGGCGCGGCCGGCGGGGTGCGTCCCCGCCGTCCCCTCTTCGGCTCTGGCGGCGTGCTGAGGGGCGGCGTGCGCGCCATGCCGCCCATGGGCTGGGCCGTGCGCGGCGGGTTAGGTGCTGGCGCGCCGCGCGACCCGGGGGATGGCCGCGGCCTGGGCGCGGCTGCGCGCGGGGTGGCGGGCACTGCGGCGAGTCGGGCGGGCATGAACTCGATGACCTCGGTGCCGTAGGCGTACTGGCCCACTGGCACGAGGGGGTCGGGCGAGTCCATGTCGATGCTGGGCGGGGCCACGTCGAGCCGCGCCGAGCGCGCCGTGACGACGGGGCGGAGCCCTTCGAGCGCGCGGCGCAAGAAGGCGAGGGCCTCGTCGGAGATCTCGAGGCGCGTCGGCACCACGCCGAGCGCCTCGCTGAGGGCGGCGAGCGTGTTGGCGTAGCCGCGGCTTGCCGCGTCGGCCATGGGGTTGCCGGCGCCGCTGCAGTGGGCGACGACGAGGCGCGGCGCGATCGCGTTGTACGCGTGCGACTCGAGCAGGGCGTCGAGGATGATCTGCATGGCCGTCGTGCGCGCGCGGCGGGTGAGACTCGAGGCGGTGGCGAGGGCGTCGGTCTCGATGCATACGAGGCTCGCGCCGGCGAGCAGCTCTGAGAACGTGATGATGCTGATGCCGGCGGCGAGGAACTCGAGGTGCGGGATGTCGAGGAGCTCGAGGCCGGGGTGGTCGGCGATGGCGACGGCGAACCAGTGGCCGTAGAGCCATCCGCCGAGGCCCGGGCTGGGGGTGCCCTCGAGCGCGGCGTCGGCGCGGATGCGGTGGCGCGGCGTGGCATCGGGTGGCGGCATCGGGGAGAAGGCCGCGAGCAGGGCGGCGCCGGGCACGTCCATGATGAGCCCTAGCCACCGCTGCAGGATCGGGCGCATGAGCTCGTCGACGACGACGAGGGTGGACGGGCCGCTGTCCAGCTCCTCGCCCGGCTTGACCGGCCGGAAGATGTGGTGGAGCAACCGCTTGTCGCCGCCCACCATGAAGAGCAGGCTGACGAGGAAGCCGAGCAGGCGACGGTAGTCGCCGACGGCGAGCGCGCCGGCGAGTGCGGTGCGGAGGGCGGCGGCCGCCTTGGTGGCCTTGTCCTTGGGCACCCAGATCAGGCCGAGGCTGGTCGAGATGTGCGCGCCCAGCCAGACGACGCCGACGCCCGTCTGCTGCTTCTCGGTGCGCGAGAGCGGCAGCCGGAGCCCGCGTTTGCCGACCACGTCGTGGAAGACGCGGAGCAGCCGCATGGCGCGCTCGGCGCCGACGCACGCGCAGCGCGCGTCGTCGCAGTAGATTAGTAGGTTGAAGAGCGCCGCCTGCGTGCCGTAGCACGAGGGCTCGAGCTGCCCGCGCAAGTCCAGCGCGGCGCGCGCGGTGGCCGTCAGCTCCTTGGGCAGGCGAGGGTCCCGCCAGCGGGACGCCTCGAGCGCGTTCATGCGCTTGTAGATGGCCATGGTGATCGCGTTGGAGAAGCGCTGGGCCACCTGACTGCTGGGGGTGGCGCCCATGGTCATCACGTACTCGAGCGCGAAGTCGAGCGCGTCGACGTCGTGTCCGAGGCTGGTCACGGCCGCGGAGTCGTGCTTGCGTGGGACGATGGCGCCCATCTGCCAGAGCATGAGCACGTAGTAGAAGAGTTGGTGGAAGAACTTCGAGAAGTCGAAGGCTAGGTCGACCGCCGGCTCGCCGTTGAGGTCGCCGAGGGCCTGGAGGATCGCGCTGTTGTGTGCGGCGGTCTCGAGGCTGTCCATGTCCTGGTGGTGCCAGTCGCCCCCCCGGCTGAGCACGTTGAGCGGGACCACCTCCTCGTGCGAGCGGCGCGTGAGCAGCTGCTTGCGCGGCTGGCCCTGGTCGCCGATGCCGCGCAGCTCGTCGGTGCCCTTCTTGGGGACGACGCCGCGCGGCATGGCGCGGAAGGGCACGCACGGCAAGAAGGAGAAGAACTCGAGGAAGCCGAGGTCCTGCATGCCGGCCATCTGGTCGGAGGCGGCGGCGACGCCGCCGTTCTCGGCGTACATGGAGAGCAGGTTGGGCATCAGCACGATCTGGTGCGCCATGTCCTCGGTCTTCATGCGGACGCCGTCGCAGATCATCGAGACGAGCTCGCGGTCGGGGCAGTCGCGGAACTCGGCGGCGACGAAGTCGAGGTTGAGGCCGGTGCGCTTGGGCTCGGTAGTGGGGTCGAAAAGCTTGACGTGGCCCGGCCCGCCGCGGAGGTCCCACAGCCGGCCGCGGGCCTCGGGCTTGATGGCGTCGCGACCGAGGGCGATGGCGTCGGGGCGGCCGTGTCGGGGGCCGCCCGCGCGGTGCCAGTCGAGGCATCGGCGCAGCCACGCGGCGATCTCCTCGAGCGCCCAGCCCTCGACGATGTCAGTGACGTCGTTGGGCCACCAGCCGCCGTCGGGCGGCGGTTGGGGCTCGGGCGGGGGGAGCGGCGCGGTGGGGTACACCACGGCGGTGTGCCGGAAGCGGCGGACGAGGGTGTCGGGCGGCGGCGCGGGCAGCTCGAAGTCGACGAGCTCGGGCGGGAGCGACGCGCCGGGCGAGCAGTCGACGTGGGGCGCGAGCCCGTGCGCGAACTCGGCGAAGCCGTCGCCGCCGTCGTCGCCGGTGGGCTGGGTCTCCTCGAGTAGCCTCTGGAACTTGGTGGCCTCCGCCGCCGCCGCAGTGAGGCGCCGCTCGAGGCTCGTGCTGGCCGCCACGTGGGTGGCGGCGGAGGGGTTGGCGTACATCTCGTGCCGCACGCCCCATCGCATGAAGGTGGGGATGGTGGCGGTGGGCCGCATGTACGAGTCGACCTTGGCGATGGCGGTGGCGCCGGCGCGGTAGCGCGCGGTGCCTGCCGGGCTGGTGGCGTCGGCTACGAGCTGGTCGAGCGTCCACCACTCGCCGCCGTCCGAGGCGGGCGCCGTCGGCGGCTCGGCCGCCGCGCCGTGCGCCGGCGCGTTGGCGAGGGCGGCGTCGGGTGGCAGCCTGACGAGCAACGCCGTGAAGACGATCGTGCGCTTGGCGCTCGGCGCGGCGGGGTCGTCGCTCGGGTGGTCGGGGTGGGCGATCTCGTGCGTGTTGAGGTCGCCCGCGTGGAAGTAGGCCTCTCGGGGGCAGCCGAGGTCGATCCACCGCTCGGTCTCCTCGCCCTGGGCCTCGCGGCGCCTGCGCCTGTCGCCGCTGCGCTCGGTGACGCCGTGCAGCGCGTTGCGCGGCAGCGGCATGTGGGCAAGGAAGCGCGCGCCGCCGCCGTCGGCGTCGGGGTGGTGCGTGACCGCGACGAGAACGACTCGGCGCTCGTCGGGCGTGGGGGCGGCGGAGACGTCGACTAGCGGGGCTGGAGGCCGTGCGGGTTGGTCGGGCACGGGTGGGTCGGACGGCGGGCGCGCCGCGTCGGCCTGCCGGCGCGGCGCTGCCGCAGTCTCCGCGCTAGCGTCGGGCGTCGCCGCGGGTGGGGCGCGCGGCGGCGCGTCGGGTGCGCAGGGGTGCGGCGCAGTCGCCGTGTCGCGTGGGCTGCCGGCGGGGTCGGCGCCTGTAGCGGGCTCGGCCCGCGGCGCCGCGCGCTGCGTGTCGCCTGCCGCGGCCGCGCCGCGCTGGCGCGCCGCGCTCGCCATCTCGTGGGCGGCGAGCTCGTCGTCTGCCGCCCGCAGCATGCGTGCGTGCTTGACGATCCACTCGGCGATGGGGGCGGCCACGCCGCCCTCGAGGGGCGCCGAGTCGATGACTGCGAGGTCCTCGCCCTCGCTCACGCGCTGTGCGAGCCAGGCGAGCTCGAGCCGCAGCATGCCGTGGTCGTGCCGCTCGCCCTGCGCCGGGTCGTCCACGGGCCAATTGTCGCCGGCCCCGTCGAGGTACGCCGCCATGGCCTGGCCGAGTCGGTCGGCGTCGGCCGGGGAGCCGCTCTCGAATGGGTTGGCGATGGGGCCGCAGCGGCGGGGCTTGGCCACGTCGAAACGCCACTCGAGCGTGCGACGCCCGTCGTCGGCCTCGCCGTGTGCGCGGAGGGCGACGGCGCCCGTTGGCGCGTCGAAGCGCCAGCGTCGTTTGCGCGCCGTGCTCAGATCGGCGCGAGCCGTGGCGGCGACCTCGGTGCGCGCATCGAGGTCGGCGCTGAGCGGCGGGGTGCCCGCCGGCGTGGCGGGGCGTCCTTGGCCTGCAAGAGGGTGGTGGGCACGGTGGAGCGCGGGGCGGGATAGGCGTGCGCCGGCGCTGGGTGGGTGCGTGGCCGCGGGCGGCGCGCGCGTGCTCAGTGGTGCGTGCGCGTCTCATGCATCTCATGTGTGAGCGCGGCAGGTGTGCGTGGCCCGGTGCGCCGCGCGGCCGTGCCGTGGGGTGAGGGGCGGGCGCGCCTCGTGGCGCCGCCTCGGTGCCGCCCACGCTGAGCGTGGTTGGGTCGCCGTGTAGCGGGCGTGCGCCGCCCGCGTGCGTCGTCTCGGAGGTGCCGCCCGCGCTGTGCGCGGGCGGGCCGCCTCGGTGCAGACGGCGCTCGCCTGTGCGGCGGGTGCGGGGGGGGTGGGTGGTGCGGAGGTGCTGCCTGGAGTCGCCGCCCTCGTGCGAGGGGGGGGGTCACAGGGCGCTGCGCAGGGCGGCGGGCGTGGCCTCACCGCTGCCATGCGGCGCCGACGTGTCGGGCGGCGCGCCACGGCGTGTGGGCTGCGCGCGGGGGGCGGGGCCCGAGGTGCGGCCAGAGACTGGCGCGGCTGGGGCGCCCGCGCCGAGCGGGCGCTGCGCGAGCGGCAGGCCTGCCAGCAGGTGGCGGCTACGCGCGGGTGGCGCGTGCGCGTCGGCAGTCGCCTCGTCGTAGCCCGCGGGGGGCTCGTGCCCCGTGATGCGGCGGTAGCCGTCGGCGAGCCGCTCGACCTCCTCTCTGTAGAGGGGCTGGCGGCCGAAGGCGCCGCGGGTGAGGTTGATCGTGGCGCAGAGCGCGGTGGCCATGGCGGGCGGCGTGGCGCTGCGGATGCGCGCTTGCTCGTCACGGTCACGGTGGCGCAGCCGGTGCGTCGCCTTCTTCCAGGCGGCGGCGCCGAGCGTGGTGGGGGCGGCCGGGTTGAAGCTGCCGGCGCCGCCGCGCCGCCAGATGCACCACAGCTTGGAGAAGCCTACGCCGTAGTCCAGGTACTGCATGGCGGCGTCGGGCGCGCGGTACGCCTTGGCGAGCAGCGAGTCGGGTTGCTCGACGATGGCGACGTCGGCCGGCGCGCAGTAGAGCATCACGGCGAAGGCCAGGCCCCACCAGAGGTCGCCGGAGGCGATGCGTGCGTCCTTGCCGGTGGTGTTGCTCAGCGCGGCGAAGGCGCAGTCGGGGTGGCTGATGACGATGCGCCATCGCTGCCGCCATAGGATATCGCGCACGTCGCCGCACCAGTGGAGGCCGCAGTGTGGGGCGTCGGCGCGGCGGCGCGTGCGGTAGTCGACGGTGACGCAAATCTCCGACGGGAAGCGCGCCTGGCAGGCTCGGGCCATCGCCCCGCTCGCGTCGCCCATGCAGAGGATGGTCGGCGCGTAGGGGTCGTCGATGGGGAGCTCGACGTACCCGAAAGTGGACTCGTTGCGCTGCATCGAGGCGAGCGAGGGTACGGGCGGCGAGGCTTGGCCGTCGTACCAGGGGCACGCGCAGGTGTCGACGGCGCATGCGCTGCAGAAGCCGCCTCCGCAGAGGCACCCGCCGAGGGTGCGCGGTGGGGCGGGCACCGTGCCGTGCTGGCCGCAGTGGGCGCAGTTGCGGCGGGTGCCGGCGCGCGGTGCGGTGGCGCGCGCGTCGCCGCGGGCGGCGGCGCGTGGGCGTGGTGTTGTCGCCTTGGGCAGGCGTGCGGGGCGCCGCGGGGCCTTGGTGTGGACCCCGAGGTGCTCGATGACCTCGGTGCCGTAGGTGTACTTGCCCACTGGCACGAACGGGTCGGACGAGCAGCCCGCGTCAGGCGCGGGAGGGTCTTGCGCGGCGCGCTGCGGCGGCGGGTCGCGGGAGGCGTCGCCGTCGGGGTCGGGCGGGTGGGGCGTGTCGCCGTGGAAGCAGCGCGCGTTCTTGCGCGACAGCATGCGCCGGGGGGGAGGCCGAAGGCTCGAGTAGCTGACCGCGGCCGGCATGTCGAGGCGGAAAGCCCACTTGAGACGCGCCGCCGCCCGCGCGGGCGGCTCGCGGGTGCAGCCTAGGAAGCAGCCGCCGCGGAGGAAGCTGCCGCCGAGGCAGATGAGGTCGCCGTCGAGGAGCGCCGTGGGCGCGGGCCTAGGGTTCGTCAAGATCCAGCGGGCCGCGCCCTCGTCGCCGGCCCACGTGAGCTGGACGGTGCGCGTGCAGTGGGGGGCGCGCCGCACGCTGCACGTGGCGTCGAGCGGGATGAACGCCTGGATGGAGGCGAGGGCCTGCCGGATCGAGCCGTCGGGCTCCGTGGTCGCCATGGTGATGTGCAGCGCGAAGCGGCCCTCGAAGAGGGGGTAGGGCAGCACGATGTCGGCGTCGGACGCCGGCGGGTGCCCGCGGGGTAGCGCGCCGTCGAGCCCCGACATGCGCGGCACCGGGCCGGAGGTGTGGAGGTAGGTGCGGCCGGCGGGGAGGTCGATGGTGCTCATGCCCGGCGGCGCCGGCCCCTGGCCGGCCCATCGGAGGCGCGCGTGGACGTGGGCGCCCGTGCGCTGCGAGCGGTGGTCGGGCCGGTTGAGGTCGGTGGGCGGGCGTGCCGCCCACGCCGCGCGCGTGAGCAGCTGAGTGTGCACCTCGTTTAGCCGCGATCGGTGGTGCTGCCACGCCACCCATCTCGCGGAGCAGCTGATGTTGTAGTCGAGCTCGCGGTACGTGGCGCCGAGGCGGCCTGCCGCAGGCGTCGTGTGGCCGTCGGCGTGGCGGTCGTCGCTGGCGCACACGCCGCCCGCGCACTCTCGGTGGCCGCAAGAGCGGCACGCGATGGTGGTGCCCTTGCACGAGTTTGTGGCGTTGGTGAAGCGGCCCGCTCGCCAGGTGGCGCCGCAACACCCCACGGCGTGGAAACCGCACGTGTGGCGGCAGTACACGGCCGCTGTCTGGTAGGGGCCGTCGTCCGTCGCTGGCGCGGTGTGGTCCTGCGAGGCGGGAGGCGTGGCGGGCGCGGGCGCTCGAGCGGCGGCGGCCTGGCGCGGCCTCTTCACCGTGCGCGGCGCGCGAGCGGCGGCGGAGCGACGGCCGCGGCGCGCGTTGGGGTCGAGGTGGTTGCCCGCGTCGCCGCGGTGGCTGAGGACGCCCCCCCACGCCTTGGCCGCGTGCATCTGGTCGGGGTCGAGGGCGTCGGTGATCGTGCGCTCGAGCGTCTCGCCGTCGATGTCGAGCCACTGCACGCGGGGGTGGGTTGTCTGCGCCGCGTCGTACGGGCGGTGGTAGCCGCGCGCCTCACGCACCGCGTTGTAGTCCGGCCCGTAGTCGGTGAGCAGCGCGGACTCGGGCGCGATCGCCTCGAGGGCGAAGGCAGCCATGACGGTGTAGGAGGGCTCGTCGAGGGTCGGGTTGATGTCGACCTCGGCGATCTCGACGTTAGGCCGAGCGCCCTCGTTGATCCTCGAGATGAACGAGCGGCCGGCGGTGTCGATGAGCGCCCAGCCGCAGCTCGCCACGGCGTACTCGCCGGCCAGCGGGTTGGTGGCCATCCAGTCGCGGAGCACGCCGGTGGGGACGAGCGTGTCGGCGAGGTAGAGGCCGATGAGGTCGCCGCGCGCGAGGTACGAGTCGCCGACGTAGGCGAGGCCCTTGCCGAGGTTGCGGTCGTCGAAGATGGCGCAAGGCACGGCGGCGCCGTTCCACGGCGTGGTGGGCTGCGCGTCGCCTGGCGGCGCAGGCGGCGGCAGCGGCGGTGGCGGCGGCGACGCCCGGCCGCGGGGCATGAATTCGATGACCTCGGTGCCGTAGGCGTACTTGCCCACGGGGACGTAGGGGTCGGTCGAGCAGCTGCCCGCGTCGGGCCCGCGCGCGTCGCGCGCGGCCTTTGGCGGCGTCGGGGTGGTGCGGCCGAACTCGAGGCGGAGGCGCGCCCGCTCGGCGAGGTACAGCGAGCACCCCATCCGTCGGTGCCAGAGGCGGGCGGCGCGGCCGCTGGTCACGGCGGGTGGGGCGCGGTGCGGCGCGCGGCTCTTGCCGTGCGGCCGCGGGTCGAGCCGGCGCGCGGGGGTGGCGGCCGAGCGCGGCGCGGCGTCGGGCTCGGCGGCGGCGGAGGCCGCCTCGGCGCGCGCGATCCACCCGCCGTAGGCCTCGTGCGGACTAGCCTCGTAGGCCTGCGGCGCCTCGACTGGCGCCCAGCGGAAGGCGGCTTGGATATCGAGGTTCGAGTATCCTGCGGCCGCGGAGGGGTGGAGGGGAGGGTCAGCGCTGTGCTGGCGGGCAAGCCCGGCGAGCGCGCTGCGCACGCCCCTTAGGCGTGTGAGGCGCTGATCTCGTGTCACGCCGTGCCGTCACGGGTGTAGCCCGGGGTTAGGGGCGATGGCGGTGTGTGCGAGGTCAGGGGCGGTGGTGGGCGCGGCGTGGGCGTGGCGGAGTTATCACGCGCACGCGCCTGCCGTGCAGATGATGTCGTCCGAGTAGTCGGAGTGCGCCGGGCGCGGCGCCACGGCGTTGGCGTCGCGGTGGCGCGGCGCAGGCGCGTCGAGCGCCGTGAAGGGGCCCCCAAGGTTGGCGACGTGCTCGAACTCGCTCGCGCAGGGCGGCGCCTCGCCGTGCCATGGCGCCGTGTTGAAGGCCAGGCACCGAGCCCAAGAGGCGTCGAGCGCCGGCCACGTCGACGGGTCGGCCGCGGCGCGGTTGGCCAGCCGCATGTCGTCCATGAGGGTGCGGGCGCTGAGCATGCCGTCGTCGTCGTCGCTGTGCGCCGGCGAGGGCGGCGCGGAGGGCCCCGGCCCGCCGGCGAAGGCGAGCAGGTTGGCGCCGGTGGCGCCGTCGGCGCGCAGGGTGTCGATGGTGGCCTTCCAGCGCCCGAAGGTGATGCGGGGCACCTCCAAGAGCGAGTAGACGAAGAGGTCGGAGGGGCTCGTGTTCTGGTCGTCGCTGCGGATGAGGACCGCGAGGACGGCGCGGACGGACGAGTTGCGCGGGTACTGGCCGACGGAGAGGATGAGCCGCACGATATGGGGCCGCACGTCCGCCTCGAAGTGGGTGGGCTCCTCGGGGAAGGCGTAGTTGCGCGCCACGGCGTCCTCGGCCGCGGCGAGGCGAGCCAGCCGCTCCTCGAGCGGCGCGGGAGGCGATGGCGGCGGCGACGCGGGGGGCGAGGCGTCGCCCTCCGTGTGCAGGGCGGGCATCTCGTCGAGCGAGATGCGTAGCTGCTCCATCTCGGGCGTGGGCGAGCTCGGGGGCGAAGGGGGCGGCGACGGCGGGGGCGGCGGCATCGCGGCGTAGGCCGTGGCGTGCGCCTCGCGCGCCTGCGCCTCGGTGTACGCCTCCTTGGCGTGCAGCACGTCCTCGGGCTCGCACCAGTCCATGTGGTGCATGGCCTCCTCCAGCGACATCGGCCGCGCCCGAATGAACGGGTCGTTCTTGGGCTCGGGCCGGTGCCAGATGATGCCCGTGCCGTCGGGCGTGGCGGTGTAGAGAGGCGGCGCGTGGCTTGACCACACGATGCCCGTGGTCGGAGGCGCCGGCTCGCCGTGCTCCAGTTTCCTGGGGGAGTCGAGCCAGGGCGGCGGGTGGGCGGCGAGGGTGGTCCAGCCTTGCCGCCCGCCACCGGCTAGGCCGATAGTGGGCGGCCTAGCCTGGCGGGCGGGCGCCTCGAGCTCGAGGAGGCCCAGCCGGCGAGAGAGGTCGAGGGCGGCGTCGCCCAGCGCGCCCGGCGCGACGGCGGGGGCGTAATAGTCGTAGCGGGCGGAGGTGGCGGGCGGCGCCGCGAGTCGGCGGGAGCGCCGCATGATGTAGGCGGTGCGGTGGCGGCGGAGGTGGTCGGCGAGGGGGAGGTCAAGGTCAAAGTTCGGGCGGTCAAGTCGGGCGAGGCGGGTGAGGCGGGTGATGTTGGCGGGTGCCTGGGCGGATATCCTTTCCGTTCCAGGCGGGGTGCGTGGGGGGGGGCGATAGGCGGGGGAGCTGCTGCTGCCCGGCCGCGCCCTCCCTAGTCACATGGAGGCGTTGGCCTTGCCCTTGCCCTTGCCGTCGGCCTTGCCCTTGCCTTTGCCTTTGGTGCCGCCCTTGCCGCCGCCGCCCTTGCCCTTGCCGCCGCCGCCCTTGCCGGCGGCGGCGGCGGAGCGCTTGAGGTTGAACTCCTTGCGCTTGGGTCCGTCCTTGGGCCACGTGTGGAGGACGCCGCCCTCCTGGTGCTCGGGGTCGCCCGCCTTGGGGCAGCCGCCGACGAAGTTGAGGAGGCCGACCGTGCACAGGTGGGGCAGGCAGGCGCCCGCGGGCAGCGCCTTGCGCATCGCCTCGGCGTCGTACTCCGTGTACTGGCCCGTGGTGGAGGGCCCGACGGAGAGCACCTTGCCCTGGTTCTTGAACGTGGCCGACGCGGTGGAGTAGTCCAGTTGCTTGCGAGGCTCGCCGTCGTCGCCGGGCGGCTTGGCGCCGCCCGACGGGTTGCCGCCGCCGCCGCCGCCGCCGCCGCCGCCGTTGGCTGCCTCGCGCTCGCGCGCGAGCTGGCGGCGCGACTTGCGCTCGTCGCCGCAGTGGCGCTTGTCGGGCAGGAACCTATCGCCGTGGTCGCCGTGGTAGGTGAACGCGCCGACGCCCGACGCCTCGAGGGTCTCGGGCATGTCGGTGATGAAGGATGCCGCCCGGCGGAACTGCGCGGCGGCGGCAGTGTTTTTGCGGAACTCGGCCCAGATGCGGCGGGCGCCCAGCGTGTCGCCCGAGGCGCGCAGCCACGTGAGCATGCGGGGCGCCTCGAGGTTGCTGGGGTCGCGCGAGCTGTTGATGAGGATGCTGGCCTCGTCGAGGAGGCCGGTCATGTACAGGGCGCCGGCGTCGAGCAAGGCTGCGATGCGGAGGGGGGGGGGGGTTAGCGCTGTGCTTGCGGGCTAGCCCGGCGAGCGCGCAGCACCCGCCCTTGGGCGCGTGCGGTGCCGATCTAAGGCCACGCCATGCCGTCACGGGTCTGGCCCGGGGTAGGGCGATGGCGGTGTGTGCGAGGTCGGGGGCGCGGGGTGAGTCGGGCGTGGCGGAGTTATCACGCGCACGCGCCTGCCGTCGCGGCGGGTGAGACGCCGCCGTGGTACGAGATGAAGTCGTTCATGCCGGAGAGGAGGACGGGCAGGCTCTCGGGGCCCTGGTGGGGGATGCCGAGCCCCTCGAAGATGGCCGCGATGAGCATCGGCAGCCGGTGGTTGTTGATGACGTCCTTCCACACGAGGTTGGTGGGGATGGCCTTGATGTTGGCGGCGCGCATGCCGCCGCCGCACGGCCCCTGGCGGTGCAGCTCGACGAGCAGCTGGTTGTAGAGGTCGAGCTTGGTCTTCCAGTCGCGGCCGCGCAGCGCCTCCCAGAGGGCGTCGAAACGTAGGTCCTTGGTGCCCTCCTCCTCGACCATGTGGTTCTCGAGGAGCACGTCGCCGACGAGCTGGCCGATGTACTGGCCGCCGAAACCCTTGGACCACTCGGTGATGATCGAGAGCCTCGGGTCGATGCGCGCCCCGTTGAGGATGCCCAAGCCGAGCAGCCGCGTGAACGGGGTGCCGTCGCGGTCGGGGTGCTTGGTGGTCTTGCCCGTGAGGCAGACGCGGATCACGCCGAGCGGGTCGCAGCCCTCGATGGCGAGCATCTTGAGCAGGTCGGCGAGGATGGCCGGGTTGTCGCCGGCCTCGCGCACCCGGCTGAGCTGCGCCATGTTGACGCGTTGGGCCGAGTCGAAATACCCCGCGGTCGCCACGGTGGGGCCGGAGTCGCCGGTGGCGGCGCCGAAGGATCCGTGGCTTGCGTCCGCGCCCGAGTTGGTGTGGGCGGCGACGCGCTCGATGAGCTTGGAGACGCGGTGGCGGATGTGGAGGCCGAGCGCGGTGTCGGAGCCCGCCCACGCCGAGAAAGTGGACATGTAGCGCTCGAGCCCGCCGATGCCCGCGGCCGTGAAGAGGGACTTGGTGTCCGTCTTGACGGTGTCCTTCGGGCACGCCGCGGCCAGCTCGACGATGTGGCCGTTGAGCTCGCCGGCGTTGTACGCGTCGAAGAGGATTAGCTGCAGCGTCGGGGCGACGGCGGCCACGACGTTGGGCGTCATGGCGCGCATGAACTTGGAGTCGCCGTCGAACTGGTCGCTGTCGCCCTCGAGGAGGGCGTCGACGATGTCGTCCACGTGGTCCTCCGCCGACGGGTTGGTGGCGAAGCAGGTGGGCAGGCTGGCGGCGTTGCCGAGGGCGGCGCACACCACGCGGACGACCTTGGAGATCGCGGCCCGCACGGTGTTGTAGTCGTAGTCGTCGTCGTCTTCAGCCAGCTTGGCCGTGTCGTAGATGTCCTGGTCGAGCCGGCCCTTCGAGATCTCGTGGGCGGCGGCGGCCGACCAGTACGGCGTCTCGGCGTAGCAGCCACGGTTCACGAGGATGAGCCGCTCGTTCATGCCGGCGAGGCGCGGGCTCGCGCGCCGGAGGATGCCGTAGGTGATCGCGTCCTCCCACTCCTCGGACACGTCGAGGGTGCGGTGGGAGGGCGGCCGCTCGTGGTAGGGCAGGCAGTCGAGGAGTTGGTCTCCCTGAAAGGCGAGGGACAGCTTCTTGTCGGGCTGCATTTTCTCGTACGAGAGCATGGCCGCGTCGAGAAGGGCCGGGTAGTTCGGGTAGGGCTTGATCTCCATGCCGCGAAGGAGTTCGCCAAGCACCCGTTCGACCTCGGCCGAGCTGAAGAACTTGTTGTTGGGCTGGTAGTTGTCTGCATCCTGTGCGGTCCCTGTAACAGAGAGCGCAATGCTCGCGGCTCCGCCGTATTCGAAGCCGACGAGCGCGCCGTTGTGCACCCACTTGATGCTTGCCTGCGAGCAGGTCTTCCACTGCGAGTTCATGTCCGCCGACGAAAAATTCATCCATAGCGCTTGGTTGATGTGAGGGCTCTCCTGGTTGTCCAGCGAGTTGCATTGGTTGTCGAGCATTGGCATTGTGTCGGGGGTCGAGGCGTTGAACTTTGGATTTTCGTGGGTTGGGACCGTTTGGTCGAGTGGTAACTGACATCGAGCGTTGAGTCAAGGCGTTGAGTCGGCGTTGGCTCAAGCGACGCCGTCGCAGCGTCGCTGTAGGCTCGATGTCTCTCTACAGTTTCGTCCAGGGGACGTAACTCACGGGATGTTACCAATGCCACGGCCCCGTGGCGGGGCCGCTGGCTCTCTTCCGTCCCGCCCACGTCCAAAGAGGCATACACTATCATATACCAGGTATAGGCCGAAATATATAGATATTCGGCAGTGCGGTGGCGTTTTTGAGGTGAGTGGATACAGCGCTCGCAAGTACAAGTGTTGCGGAATTGAGCGCTCAAGCGGTAGTACTGCAACCTGAATGCCGGGCTAGCTAGGTGTCGCGACCGGTGTTTCGTTCCGCTGCCGATTCATTCAGTTGCTCCGCTCGAGGTTGGTTGCCGTCCTGTTCGTGAAAAGCGTGCGTTGATCGAGACTATACTGCATGCATGCACGCAAGGTGCAGCGAAGCACTCGGTCGTGGGTGCGGTTACTAGACAGTTGCAGTATCTTATCTTAGTTGCAGTCGGGGTTTCGCTGCTTACCCTCCTAAATGAGCCGAACCCCAACTAAGTAAAACATCCCGCGAGCCAATCGATTCCGTGGGATGCTAGCTCTGCTGGCATCCCTGCCGCTATTAGCGGGATTTTTGGCGGGGCACCGGCCGCCGGCTCCCATCATAACGACCGGGTTCGTGGAGAGGGGTGCGCTCCCGTCGGTCGCTGCGAGCCTTGCCTTGCCGGCGGTGGTGCCACCTCAGAGGCTGGCCAGTGCTGGTGCCGCCTTTGGTGCGCTCACCGCCTCCAGCTTCAGCACCTGGCAGCTGCTCGCCGCGTTCGTGCTCGGCGGCGCCTTCTCGACCAGTATCTTCGCCGCGGAGGGGCTGCGAGTCGCCTTTGGCCCGAAGAACGTGCAGCGGGTGCGAGCGATATTCGCTCTGGTGCTGCAGCTGGTCATTGCGCTGCCACCCACCGCCCCAGCAGCCCACCCGCCTGGCCAGGGCCACCCTCTTGGCCCAATGAGAGAGCCCTCGCCGCTTCGCGGCCGGGGAGAAGCTGCGGCGGCGCACTCTGGTGCCTGACCAAAGTCGTCGCCAACTCACTCATACAACTCACCAACTCATTCACATGCAGGTGCTCAAGCGCTTCTGGCGAGTAACGATCACGATGCTGGTCGCCGCGTGCCTGGCGCTCGTCAGGGGCGTGAACGACCTCTGCCACGTCGACCCCGAGGACCTCGAAGGCCTCGAGGGCTGCGAGATACCGGGCGGCGGCTCTAGGTGGGCAGGGGCGTGGCAGATCCTGACTGAAGGGTACACAGAGGCCCGCCGCGCCGCGACGGAGGGATTCGAGGCCATCAAGCAGGCGCAGCCCTGTGCGTAGCACCCCGGGGTGTTAACCAGCGTAACTTCCACCGAGGAGCGGCCCTGTACCCTCTGCAGCCTCCACGCCCTCTGCGCCCTGTGCACTCCACCCTCCCCACCCTCTGCAGGAGCTGCGGCTCTACTCTGCGGTCGGCCAGCCGGGCCTCGTCACTCTGCAGTACATTATGAACCTGATCGCACCGCTCCGCTTTGAGGCGATGCTGGCCGAGTCTAACTCCAACCCTGACCCCAACCCCAAGCCACCCGAACCCGAACCCGAACCGAACCCCGAACCCCGAACCCGAACCCGAACCCCGGCCCTCACCCTCACTAGGCGATGATGGCCGAGTCGCTGCAGCACTCATTGAGCGAGATGGCGGGAGACAACTTCGTCAGGGGCATGCGCATGAAGGGCTTCGAGCTGCGCCGCTTCTCCGCGGGCGAGATCGCGCCCGAGCTCCTCGAGGCGCGCGCCTACGACCTGGGCCCCACCGCGATGGCCTTCGACTTCGATGTGCGATGGCACTCGCAGATGGTCGCCGAGGTGGATGCCATCACGACGGCCGTCGGTGCGAGAGTGCCCGTCTCAGTGCGCAACCTGCGCTTCGACGGGCCGGTGCGCCTCATCGTCACGGACCTCACGGCCGCGGCCCCCGGCTACGGTGCCGTGCTGCTCAGCCTGCCCACGCGGCCCGAGGTGGCCATCGCTAACCCCAACCCCAACCCCAACCCCAACCCCAACACTAACCCCTAACCCCAACCCCAACCCTAACCCCTATCCCCTAACCCCCAAGCCCAACCCTAACCCCTAACCCCAACCCTAACCAGGTGGCCATAGACTGCAGCGTCGCCTACGGCGAGGTGACTCGTGTGCCGTGGCTGCGCTCCGAGCTCGAGCGCTCGATGCAACAGCACATCACGGACACGATGCTGTGGCCGCGCCGCATCGTTTGCCCGGCGACGCGCGACGGCACTGTCAACGACACCGTGCTGCCCCAGCCGCAGCTCGACGAGCTCGCGCGCGACGACCCACTGCTGCGCGCCTTCGCCGCGCGCGACACCTACAGCTGGAACAACGCACCCACATTCAACAAGGCACGAGGCAAGGCCCGCACCGGTCAGGATGAGAGCTCCGCGGAAACCCCGGGCTTCAGCATCAACCTGGGCGTGCTGGACTTCCAGGGCGTGGCGAGCGCCGTCGGTGACTTCAATTGGACTCAGCAGCTACAGGTCGCGCGCTACCCCCTTTACCACGCTGCACCCTTCTACCAGGCTACCACTAGGCTAGCTACCACGCTGCACTCCTTACCACGCCACATGCTCTCTCACGCTGCGCCCCTTCTCGCGCCGACACCCCTTGACGCGCACCCTTTCGTCGCGCTGCAGGCCGCCGGCAACGACTGGCTACGCTCAGCTCCAGCGAGCTTCAGCGACGCCCAGCTGCGCAACATGACCAGCAGCTGGCAGCAGGACGTGAGCGGGGCCATGTCGCACGCCTTGAGCGATGCGGGCGACGCGGTCAACGCCACGACCACGCCGTGGCGCGACGCCGTCGGCCAAGGGTTGCAGGCTGCAGGCTCAGCCATCAGCGGCGCCAGCAACGCCGCGGTGCAGGGGGCGGTGCAGGGGCTGCAGCCTGCGGGCTCGGCCCTAGCCAATGCTACGGTCGCCGTGACAAACGCCACCGCGGCGGCGGGAGGCTTCATTGCGGTCGCCCACCGCAAGGCCATCGTTAACGCACAGCCCAGTATCGTCAACGCCACCTCGACGATCTCGACGAAATCTGGCGAGATGTGGGGAGGTGTGAGCTCCAACGCGATCTCGGCCTTCGAGCTCGGCCTCGCCGGTCTACCCGCGGCCCTGCCGAAGAGACAATCAGATAAGCGACGGCAGCCGGACGCCAACGCCAGCAGAGCGCCCCAGCCGCGCGTGGCCCTCCCGGCGAGACTGCGGAGGAGGCAGGCTGACCCCAAGGTGCAGGGCAACTCCAGCGGCGCCGTTAGGGAGGCTGGTGGTGAGCTGCAGGCACATGAGGCCGGCGGAGATACCCGCTGGAGGGAGATGGTGGGCAACCCGCTGGGCGAGATGGTGGGTCAGGTGGTGGCGGTGCAGGAGGCCAGCAAAGGAGATCGTTCCAAGGCAGGTGCCCCAATTGGTGCCCCCCCCTCTGCCTCCCCCGCAGTGCCGGCGACAGCCAGCGCGGTGGAGGCGGAGGCGAAGGCGGACAATGAGGAGGAGGCAAGGGCGGCGGCGATGCTGGCCGCGGCGGAGGCGGCTAAGGTGGAGTGGCTTGCGAAGCAGGACACACCCTCATGGGGCGTGGGCGGGCCAATGGCGGAGGCAGGTCCTCAAGGTACTCAAGAGGCGAAGCCACAGGCCATGCCATCCCTCACCCTCTGGCAGCAGCTCAACGGTCTCCGTGAACCCTGATCGCGCCGGGCATCCACTAAAAATCCCCTGCTAGCAGTCATCTCCCGCGTGTTTTCGTGATCTCTCCCGCTCAAGCAGGGCATAGACACGTGCGTTGTGGAGACGAGTGTAAGCGTCATCCTAGTAGTAGTAATGTGTGTTCATGCTTGTATGCTCATGCTTGTATTCGCATCTTGTTAATCAGTTTCAGTGGACAAAACAACTACATTCGCAAAAAAAACTTGGTCGTGAATTGGTTCTTATAAAACATCCCACCGACCTCCGCCGCGCAGGCAATTTCGCAAACGGTGGCGCGCATGGCGGTCTTCCTCTTCGCGATCGCGATGGCTTGGCAAGCATCACCGTGGGCTGCGCGACCCTCTCCACTGCGGGCGGCGATCCGCTTGACTTCACCGCTTGCAAACGACGCGCCCAGCACAGACGATACAACAGTTGGCAAAGTCGACGAGTCTAAAGTCGACGAAGCCACTGCGCCCGCAGCACTGGACGGAGTCTTCGATAAGTTTCGGAGCATGCGCACGGCCTACCAGGAGCAGGTCGTGCAGGCGGAGAGTGCCATGGCTGAGAAGAAGATCACCGAATCTGAGATTGGGCGCAAATTGGGAATACCGATTGCGGAACGGGGCGCCATGCGAAGAGTCGCCAACCTTGCAGAGTCGCAGGCGGAGGAGGCCGCCGCGGCCGCCGAGATGGCGCTGACGGAGGCCAAGACGGAGCTCGAGTCGGCGCTGAAGGATGCGGCGGGCCAGGTGGCCAAGGGCCGGGCGGCAGCGAAGAAAGCGACGGAGGCAGGTGCGGAGCAGGAGGCGGAGGCGCGGCGAGCGTTGGCTGACGCGGCGGCTGCAATGCAGGAGCGCGACGCGGCGGCCGCGCGGGCTGAGGCGGCAGCAAAGGCGGAAGCCGTGGCGGTCGCAGCGGTCGCGGCGGCTCAATCGGACAAGGACGAGGCGTTGCGGGCGGCGGCGGAAGAGGCCTCGCGTGCGTCGGCGTCCCGCGAGGAGGCTGCGGCGCGGGCCGAGGAGGCGGAGCGAGGTGCGGCGAGGGCGACCGCCGACCGCGAGGAGGCTGCGGCGCGGGCCGAGGAGGCGGAGCAAGGTGCGGCGAGGGCGACCGCCGAGGCCAGTGCGGCGAGAGCGGAGCGGGAGGCTGCGAACGTGCAGGCCGAGAGTGCTCGTCAGGAGTCAGCGAGAGTGGCCCAGGAGGGCACGGAGGCGGCGGCACGTGCCGCTGCCTCGAAGGCGGAGGCGGAAGCTGCGGCGGTGCAGCTGCAGAGCGCGGAAGAGGAGTTGCAGGGCACGCAGGCGGCGCTGCAGGGGAGCCGGGTCGAGCTGAGCGACGCGAGAGCGAGGGCGGAGGCGGCATCCGCAGCGCGCGACCAGGCCGCTGCTAAGCTCAACGCGACCGAGGGGCTGCTGGAGGAGACACGCACGGAGCTCGAGCTGGGGCGCAAGACGGCGGGGAAGCTCAACGCAGAGCTGGATGACGCGCTCGAGCACTCGCAGGACACGCTGCGGCGCACACAGGCCAAGCTGGCGCGCACGGAGAAGGAGGCCACCGATGTTCAGAAGCGAGCTGAGGAGGCGGCGGCACGCGCGGAGGCGGCGGCGAAGCAGGCGGAGGAGGAGGCGGCGGCGCGTGCGGAGGCGGCGGCGCGCGCGACGAGTGCGGAGGAGAAGGCGCTGAAGGAGGCGGCGGCCGCCGCTGCTGCGAGGGAGCAGCTGGCTGAGGCCGTGGAGGCGCTTGTCCAGGAGGCGTCGGCAGCCCTGACGGCGGAGGAGGAGGCGCAGGCAAGGGCCGAGGCGGCGGCAGCAGCACAGGCTGCAGCGCTTGCTAAGGCGTCCGAACAGCTGGCGGAGGCGGCGGCGCGCGCGACGGCCGCGGAGGAAAGCGTGGAGGCAGAGGCGGTGGCCCGTGCAGAGGCGACAACGCGTGCGGAGGAGCTGGAGACGAGGCTGGAGGAGGCAGTCGCTCGCGCGTCGGCCGAGGCAGACGAGGCGGCAGCGACGCTGGTGGCGATGGAGGGCACCCTCGAGAGCACACAAGACGAGAAGGCGGCGGTGCTCAAGGCTGAGATGGATGCTAAGCTCGAACGCTCGCAGGAGGAGCTACGGCGAGTTACGGCTGAGATGCAAACCAAGCTCGTGAGCAAGGAGAGGGAGGCGGCTGAGGTGCAGCAACGCGCGGAGGCGGCAGCAGCACGCGCGACGAGTGCGGAGGAGAAGGCGCGGAAGGAGGCGGCCGCAGCTGCTGCTGCGACGGAGCAGCTGGCTGAGGCGGTTGAGGCGCGTCGCGTCGAGGCATCGCGGGCACTGACGGCGGAGGAGGAGGCGCAGGCAAGGGTCGAGGCGGCGGCAGCGGCGCAGGCATCGGCGCTTTCAGAGGCGTCGGAGCAAGCTCGGCAGGCAGAGGCGGCGGCAAAGCAGCTCGTGTCAAAGGCAGCAGCACGCGCGGCGGCCGCGGAGCAGAAAGTAGAAGTTGAGGCGGCGGCGCGTGCAGAGGCGGCGGCACGGGCGGAGGAGCTGGAGGCGAAGCTGGAGCAGACTGTCGCGAGCACTGAGGAAGATAAGGCGGCAGCGCTGCAGGCAGCGGCAGCCGAACAGGCGGCGGCGCTTGCGGCGGTCAATGAGCAGGCGGCAGGGGCGGCGGCACGGGCGGAGCAGCTGGAGGCGAGGCTACAACAGGCTGTCGCAAGCACTGAGGGCAAGAAGACGGCAGCGCTGCAGGCAGCGACAACGGCGCAGGCTGCAGCGCTTGCAGCGGCCACTGAGAAGACGGCGGGAGCTATGGCGCGCGCGGCGGCCGCGGAGCAAAGCGCAGAGGTGGAGGCGGCGGCGCGTGCAGAGGCGGCGGCACGGGCGGAGGAGCTGGAGGCGAAGCTGGAGCAGACAGTTGCGAGCTCCGAGGACGAGAAGGTGGCGGCGCTGCAGGCGGCTGCAGCCGCACAGGCGGCGGCGCTTGCAGCGGCCAGTGAGCAGGCGGCGGGGGCGGCGGAGCGTGCGGAGGCGGAGGCGGCGGCGCGTGCAGAGGCGGCTGCGCGCGCTGCGACTGCTGAGCAGAAGGCGCTCAGCGAGGCGGCCGCAGCTGTTGCTGCGAGGGAGCAGCTGGCTGAGGCGGAGGAGGCGCGTCGCGTCGAGGCATCGCGGGCACTGACGGCGGAGGAGGAGGCGCAGGCAAGGGTCGAGGCGGCGGCCGCGGCGCAGGCTGCGGCGCTCGCAAAGGCGTCGGAGCAGGTGGCGGAGGCGGCGGCGCGTGCGGAGGCGGCGGCGCAACAGGTAGAGGTGGAGGCGGAGACCCAAGCGGAGGCAGCGGCGCGCGCAAAGGAGCGCGAGGCGAGCCTGGAGGAGGCGATCGCTCGCGCGTCAGCCGAGGCAGACGAGGCGGCAGCGACGCTGGCGGTGATGGGCGGTGTGCTCGAGAGTACCAAGGAGCAGACGACGTCAACGCTGCAGGCGGCATGGGAGGAGGCGCGCCAGCTGTCGTCGGTGCGTGCTGCGGCGGAGGAGGAGGAGGCGGGGCGTGCGTGGTTCGAAGCGAACGTTAGCCTCGAGGCCCAGGCAGAGGCCGAGGCCGTACGGGCCGCGTCCCAGCGGGAGCTCGAGCGGACGAGGCGCGCCTCCACCTCGGCGCTGTACGCGGCTGCGGTGGAGAAGAAGGCCCGGCAGACGGCCGAGGCCATCGCCAACGCGGCGCTGTGCAGGTCGATTCTGACAGAGTCCCGCACCGCCGCGGCGACGAGTCCAGTGCGCAAGCGCGACCGCGCGGCATCGATGCTCAGCAGAGCGCGAGCTCTCGGGCGGGGCGGGCCAGGCGGCGATGGCGGCACTGGCTCGACCGTGTACGTTGCGCTCTCCGACGGGCGCCTCGTGAGTTTGAGCTGCGATCTGGGTGCCATGGCCTCGGCGCGAGATGGCGTCTCGCTGCACCATATCTTCGGCGAGCTGCGCAGTGCGATCGGCTCCTCGCTGCAACGCCACCGCTACTATGCGCTCGCCAAGCAGCTGCCCATGCTGCGATTACAGGCCGAAGCGGTCGTCGGCCCAGTAGGCGCGCCGTTGCTTCTCCTAGAGCCAGAGGGGGGGGTGCCCAGCAGATGCCCAACCGGCACCTTGAACGCTCTGTGTGCGGCGGAGGCGGTCAGAGTGACGCTGGTGGAAATGAATGCTCCGTAGAGAAGTGACAAATCAGATATAAAGCATGCATGTTGACATATATGACAAGACAATAGACATGGTTGATTCTCGGTAAGGCGTACGGTATAAGCGGCGATCATCCCAGATCCGACTTCCGAGAACTCACGTAAGGGGGTAAATAGAGTGGAGCCGAGAGCGGTCAGCGGCGGAGGAAACGAGAGCAGAGGGGTAATAAAGCCGGAGCGGCCAGCGCGAGTGCATGTTTCCCCCCCGCAATTGTTCGAACTTTATGTGAACAGCTTTTTACTGCTCTGTGCGCAATGCGCAAAGCCAAAAGGTGGCCACTCAACCGGTGCCTGGAACGTCCCCAGCAGGTACACGTCCGCGCGCGAGTAGCAGGCGCGTGCCAGCGCGACGCGTGCCTTCAGTCAGCTTCCCTTCTGCCCGCCAGACACAGGTTGATGCCGCGCTCGCCGATGAGTGTAGCGTTGCTCACCTCGAGCATGTCCAGGTCCGTGCATGGGTCCGTGTCGAGCGCGCAAGCTGAGACGACGCGCGCGTAGCGCTCCGCGTTAAAACGGCTGTCCAAAGAGGATGTTCTGCCTGAGCGTAGCGTTCTGGATCCAGGGCTCCTGCGCGCAATAAGCTACGCTGCCGCGCACCACCATGCGACCCGACAGGCGTGGGATGTCGTTGATGAGCGCCGCCAGTAGCGACGTCTTATCGCAGCCAAGTGTTGGGCAGGGCACCACCCTTGGTACCGCCGCTTAGTGGATAGTGGGTCGGTACACTTCTATATATTTCGTTTGTGTTCTGTATACTTCTATATATTTAGTTTGTGTCTGTGGATCCGGGCATATGTGCCGTCCATACGTGGGTGTCTGCTTTGATCTCTCCCTACTTATTCCTACTCTCTCGATGCCGAAATTCGGCTCGTTTTCAACCCCCTTCGCGGGAGACCACTTCGCTGCTTCCGACTCGGCAGTGCTTCGCGGAGTACCTGCTGGACAGATAAGAGGTAAGATTGTTGGGTTTCACGACGCTACACGACTCGCGACGCTACGCAATTCCGCCTGTTCCGCGATGCCTGGATCCCTCACACCCAGACGGAAAGGCACGGTGTGCGGCGATGATGAATACGCCCCTATAAACCTAGGGACTCGGCACCGCCGCTCGCCGATTCGGTCGCTGCTGCTTATCTTATCTTATCTTATCTGGACAGATAAGATAAGATCAGATAAGATTATCTTATCTCTTATCTGGACAGCTCGAAACCGTCTCGTCGTCTTTACACCCCCCTTGCGAGTTCGCGAACGCCCACGAGTCCTCCGAGGACACGAGCATGCCACCTCGGCCGCGCAGCGCCCCCCAGCCCGCCAACGGCAACGGCACAGCCCGGACGCCACAGCCTGTCAACGCCGCAGCGACCAAGCCCTCTCGCGAGGAGAAGAAGGTCGGCAAGAGGGCGAAGCAGCTGGCCGCGATGGATGCCAAGGCGCAGGCCGAGGACCGCTACTTCCAGGAGCAGCAGGCAGCGATGCAGCGCAGCGGCGAGGCGCAAGCGGCACAGGTGGGGCTGCAGGGTAAGGACGCCGACGCACGCGAGGCCGCGCTCTTCGCGAGGCAGGGCGCGCAGGGCATCGAGTTTGGCAAGGAGTGGCCGGCAGTCGACGTCTCCGGCCCGGGCTCCGCGTCGGCACCGCCGCTCGCCGATTTCGAGAGCCTGGGTGCTGCGCTGCCGCCCTTTCTCGGCCGCAACATCGCCCTGATGAACTACCGTAAGCCGACGCCGATCCAGCAGTACGCGGTGCCGCTCGCACTCGCGGGCTGCGACCTCATGTGCTGCGCCCAGACCGGATCGGGCAAGACGGCGGCCTTTCTCGTGCCCATCGTCTCCTCGCTCGCCTCGGACAAGCGCGGCTCGACCGTCGGCACGCGCGGCGCCGCGCGGCCGCGCGCGGTGGTGATGGCGCCGACGCGCGAGCTCGCGATCCAGATCGAGCTCGAGGCGCAGAAGCTCACCAACCGCAGCGCGCTGCGTCCCGTGGCCGTGTACGGCGGCGCCGACCAGCGCGGTCAGGCGCGCGCGCTCGCGCTCGGCGGCGACCTGGTGGTGGCGACGCCGGGACGGCTGCAGGACTTTGTGACCCGTGGCATCGTCGCGCTGGACGGCTGCGGCTTCCTCGTGCTCGACGAGGCCGACCGCATGCTCGACATGGGCTTCGAGCCGCAGATTCGGAAGATCGTCGCGACCATGCCGAGCAAGGAGGCGCGGCAGATGCGGCGCTAACCCTGCCCCTGCCCCTAACCCTAACTCTAACCCTGACCCTGACCCTGACTACTGACCCTACACCCTCTCTGCAGAGAGGACGTGCAGTCCTCTCACGGATCCACACCCACTTGCCCTTCCGCTACCACTAACCACTACCCCTGACCCTACTACTGCCCCTACCTTTTCCCCTGAGCAGGCGCGGCAGACACTGCTCTTCTCCGCCACCTTCCCGCGCGCCATCCAAAACCTCGCCGCCGCCTTCCTCCGGCCGTACGTCTGGATCGCTGTGGGCCGCGTGGGCAGCACCGTGGGCGGCATCACGCAGCGCGTGTGGCTCGCACCGCCCGACAAGCGGCTCAAGTTGCAGCTCGTCGTGCAGGCGCTCGGCGCCCGCAGCGGGCGCACGCTGGTGTTCGTCGAGAAGAAGCGCACTGCCACGTGGCTCAAGAAGATGCTTGCCAACGGTGGGCCGGACGAAACCCTAAGCCCAACCCCAACCCCAACACCCACCCCAAGCCCAACCCCACCCCC
>Ga0209713_10000289_pt1 | contig 27990 bp, 20 predicted proteins | sample ArcOceMetagenome_3_FD_187444 | JGI IMG/M metagenome (GOLD analysis project Ga0209713, IMG submission 187444) | Marine eukaryotic phytoplankton communities from Arctic Ocean - Arctic Ocean- Svalbard ARC20M Metagenome (SPAdes) (version 2) | ecosystem: Environmental > Aquatic > Marine > Oceanic...
CGGGTACAAACAACGTACGGGTACAAACAATGTACGGGTACAAACAACGTACGGGTACAAACAATGTACGGGTACAAACAACGTACGGGTACAAACAATGTACGGGTACAAACAACGTACGGGTACAAATAATGTACGGGTACAAACGTACCATGGTACAAACAATATACTGGTACAAACAACGTACCATGGTCCAACCAAACACAAGCAATCTTGGTTGATTCGATTGTCATCCATAGAACCAACATGCAGGGTCTCCACCACAACTCGCAAGCTCCCGCGCTAGAGGTCCACCCGCTGGCAGAAGAGCATTGTCGCCACGAACACCACAAACAACTGACTGGCAAAATTGTACAACTGATCAACAGTTCACTACAGACATTCGAAGGAAAGTCGGACAAAATACCAATCCAACAGCTTTCAGCAAAATTGATGCAATTGATAGACCCTTGGGTACCAAGGGACACGCACCTCGTCGCGATTATGGAGGTGCTTATCGTTTCTAGCATTGTGAGCAGAGTGCTAGAAACGATGGCGACAAGAAACAACCGGGGAGACCCGCACAAGCACAGTTGGCAGCCAACCCAAATAGAAGATGTTCGCAAAGAAATCCGACGGATGCTCGGCCAAGACGGCTTGAATCTGGCTTTCGCAAACTGGAAGCAAACCATCATGCCATCAGATGCGACTGCAGCTTCTCATGAGTGGACACATGAAGACATGCTGAACAGGATGATTATTGACGCAACCATCAAGGACATCATGAAATGCACAGACAATGACACACCAAACAGTTTTCTGACACGAGAGGTCCCCGGCCTTGTAGCTGCTCAGCTTGGCATGGACATGAACGAACAGTCACTTGAGCTCATATGCAGTGTTCTTGTGTGCGAGCTAGAGGAAGGGAAACAGCAAGAACAAACGGAAGTGGTTGCAGAGGACCTCGCAGGGTACAGCACAAGCACACCGTTGTCGAGGTACATCAAACTCAAGCCAAACTACGGTCAAACGGAGGTCAAAGAGTGGACAGAAGCATTGGAGGACTACGTGCGAACCTACGAACAGTCTTCGCCTCATCAAGATGTGAACAAGCACAGGCGGTCTACGGTCTTATTACTGGGTGCGATCCGAAAAGCAGCAGTGACTTTAGTCGAAGAAACGCTGGCAAAGGAAGAGCTGATTCCAGAACTGGATGCCTTGTTGCCGCAGAACACATTGACTCCACAGCTTGTGAGTCAGACGATCAATGCGCAAATTATTGACCGAATGCGAGAGGAATTTGCCAAGCAGCTGTCGGAAACACTTCAACAGTTGCACGAGGCATGTGGCTTGTGGGAATCAGGCACATTCATCACACTTTACTTCAGTGACATGTTCTCAAAGTGCCGTGCATGTCTTAGTCCCTTGGGGGAAGACCGCCTTTCTGTCGACCGCTGTTTGTGGCTAATGGCCAGTGTTGTCAAGGAATCAATGCTTGACGTTTTTCCGTTCCACCCATTGGCACTACCCAGCATGCGCAATATGATTTCTATTGTAGCTGAACACCATCCTGTCAGCCAAGATGCAATGGTTGCCGTGGCCTCCAATTGTTCGGAGCTGCCTCGCAGACGCAGACGTCATAAGGTCCAGAAGCAGCCACAACGAGACGAGTTGGAATCGACTACACGCCTACAATGGGATGAAGAGGTTGTGAGCCAGTTGCTGGAGCAGGAACGGGAACAGGAGGAGAAGAAGCCACAGAATCAGGCGAAGAAGAACAAGAAGAAAAACAACCAGAAGAAGAGCACCCGGAAGGAGAAGGAGCAGCAGAAGGAGAAGGAGCAACAGAAGGAGAAGGAGCAACAGAAGGAGAAGCAGCAACAGAAGCAGAAGCAACAACAGAAGAAGAAGCAACAACAAAAGAAGAAGCAGCAACAAAAGAAGAAAGACACAGCACCGGCTGCGCTACCACCACGTTGCAATGCTACGCAGGCTGCACCCTTGCCGGCATATGTCGACCCACCGTGTTACAATGCTACGCAGGCTGCTGCAGACGAAGGCATGTGCATCGACAAAAGCGCAAGTCAACTGTTTTGCGTCTCACCACAACAGGACATCGCGGCACTCTTGCCAGCTGTCTCTGAGGACGCAGCAGAAAGTTCACAATGTGTTGTTTGCTTCGACGCCAGACGCGAGTATCTACTTGCACCGTGTGGGCATTTGTGCTTGTGCACCAATTGTGCCAACCTAAATTTGAAACATTGTCCAATATGCCGGACAAAGGTCCAGATGACAGTGAAGCTATTCGATTGTTGAACTGTGTTTGCACCCGCTTCAAGCCCCAAATGAATTTGATCGAATAAATTTTGATCCATCCCCAATTGAAAAGATAAAATAGTGAAAATGAAATGAAATCGTATAAAATTTTATCACATTTATCTTCTAGAGATTGAACAGCAGTTTATCTTCGGGAGGTACGAGTTCGGGTACTACTTTGCTCATCAATCGTTCAAGATTGGCATTGTCCTCGCTGGACTCGCTGGCGGAATACACATAGTCAGGTATCGACCTCATCCAATTTTGGAAAGATCGCATCTTGTATTTCATCAGGTTTGTTGTCTTGTCAATTCGATTATCGTAATGGAAGTCCGTGTTCACGACTTTCGTTGCTATTTTTTCCATTATACTATTTTGGTCCTCTTTAGTCACGGCGTGATTCAGTTCGAGAGCCTTGTATTTGATCACGAATTTTAGTGTCTCGTCTACGTAGTTTTGAATATCTCGTTCTGTGGTCAGTGGTTTGAGTTCGGGTACTACTTTGCTCATCAATCGTACAAGATTCGGATTGTCAGCCTTGTACTCAGTGGCGGAATACACATAGTCAGGGACCATTTTCCTCATATATTTTTGGAAATGTCGCATCTTGTACTCCATCATATTTATTGATCGATACTTGACCTCAGGAGGACCCATTTCTATAATTTGCTTTGCTAGTTTTTCCAACAAAAGACGTTTCTCCATAGGTCTAGTCCATTGAAGACGCAATAATTCTTTTTCTCGTTCAGAGAGATCGCAGTTCTCATCGATAGCATCAGTTATGTCCTCTTGGATATTCCACTGTCTGTCGATCGGTGGAATTATTTCATGCACTTTGCCTTTCATCAATCGTGCAACATTGGGAGTGTGATCGTCGGACGATTTCGAATCCTCCACATAGTCGGGTAACATGTTACTCATCCAATTTTGGAAATATCGCTTCTTGTACGTCATCAGATTCGTTGCTTTGTCAATCCGATAACTGTCGACTTCCGTATTCACGACGTCCGTTGCTACTTGTTCCAACTGTGTTAGGGTTAGGGTATCGACTTTTCCCTTGGACATGGTGCCAGCATCATTGTAAGTGAGAGTGGTATTTACGTGGTCTTGAATCTGCCACTCTTCGTCCATCGGCGATTCTGGTCTGGCGTTGTGCACAGCAGCCAGCTTGTTTGCTTTTGGCTTGCGGGCACATGTCTTCTTCCGTGGTAGGCAGCGAGCATATCCTGTGTTCATTTCGCACCACACGTCCGGGGTGATGCCAGCGACCCCGATCGCAGGGTGTGTTTTGGGGTCGCAAGATACAGCATGCGCACCCTTGAAGGCCCCACGGCCACGGACAGGCCGCGTCTCGACGATATCTTCATCGCTATCGCTCCTATCGAACAGATCGTGCATGCGTTCAGTGTGGGTCATTTTGCTCCAGGGGGGCACAGGCGCCCCCGGTATAAGTTTCAGTGAAACAGCATCTTCCTTGACCTCGCCCACACTCTCATCGAACCGCACACGACGCTGGCTGTCTGCTTGTGTAAGCTCGCGGTCCATTTCGCTACACGCCCTGCATGTCGAGACGATGCACACACCAGGTGGCAAAAGCCCGAACGTGTAGAGATAAGTCAAAGACAAGTTATCCGTCCCCAACATTTCTAATTTTTCAAATAAATCGTGATTAAGTTGACGGATTACTTCGTTGTCCTCTGCACCTGCTTGACATGGGATTTCTATTTTCGATGGCAACAAGGACGCCCTGAGTGGATTTGACATTGTTGCTGCGTTGTGGGCATATTGTTTGCCGCTGCACTGTTTTGCTCGTGCGAGGCCCATCAACCCGGTGACGAAATATTCGCTACCCTCCATTTCCCCTTCAAAATGACATTCTATGTCGAGAAACTGATCACCTGGTCGATAGACTGCCACATTGGCTTGATGGCTGGGTAGACGCTTGCTTAAATAATCGCTGACTGCCACGTTGTCGTTGTGGACGAGCAAATTTTGCCACATTTTCTGTGGCATCTCGGCAAGGACTGCAGCGCTGGTGATTTGTTGGGAAGTGCCTTCCATGTTGAGCGTCACAAACGTCATGTCTGGTGGCACTTGGAACATGGTCGAAGATGAAGCACCGTGACTACTAAGAAAATACATTTGGCTTGTCAATGCGGGCTTTTGCTTTGGTTTGGTCTTACGCACCATGCATTTATTCTGTCTTTTGACGCAGTTTGTCTTGTCGAAAGTGTCGTCAGTTTTGCCACAAATCGCCAAGGGTTTGGAACAAGGGTTTTCGGCATCTTGCTTGAACCAAGACAATTTAATTTGCGGATAGAACATATTCCCTTGTGTGTTCGAAATCGCGGTCTGCAAGGCTTTCTCCCAACCCGTTTCGCTCTTGTATAGTTGCTGCAAGTTCCAATCTGGTGCTGCCATCGGGTGATTCCTCTTACCGTCTTATCTGGAAATACCATTTGAAAATAATCTTTAGAAAGAAGATGAAGCGCCGTGACTAGCAAGAAAATACATGTGGTTTGTCAATGTGGGTGCCTTGGCCTTACGCACCACGCATTTATTCTGTCTTTTGACGCAGTTTGTCTTGTCAAAAGTGTTGTCAGTTTTGCCACAACGTTTGTACTCTGCGGCGGGCGCACCAATGGTACAAAAAGTCTAAAAGAAATGTGTTTTTTACAAACTCCCACAGCACGAACCATATCCCATTCGTCAAATATGCCTCACATCGCTGAAGCCTTGGACTGGGTGCACTTGCTCGGCTTCCACGTGTGGCAGGTCATCGCTCTTTCTTGTTTTGGGCATTGCCAACAGTTCAAGTTCAACATCTTCTGGGACGGTGACGTCGTCTGCAACCCACAAACCAAGACCTTCACTTTTTCCAGAAACCTGTACGCAAAGCTGCGCCGCGTCTCCAGAGACATGTGCCACGTAGTCAACCAGACGTGGAAAACAAGCAGGGGCTTCTCCATCGCTCCGCGGCTAGTGGCCGCGAGACATCAGTCCAGCGTGGATTTCGGACCGATCGCTCGGATCACCGCAGCATACTTGAACAAGTCCAATGGTGCAACTGCGAACACGAACTACCAGGTGCATGCACTCAGGGAGTTCATCGAAACTAGGGAGTTCATGGGAAATGACCAAGTTGATGGGTATTTTCAGTCGATCGAGGAAGCCGATGACTTTTGTTCGCGGCTCAATACTGAGATGCTGTATACCGGCCTCACATCCTTCTTCAACCTGGCGACATGCAGTGACCACCCCTCCAGCGTCGAGGACAGCAACCACGTGGGTCGCCTTCTGCTCCACGGATTTTTGCGCGATGCAGATGCCATCTACACATCTGGTGGACTCAGAAACACTGATGCCTCGGTCGGGCTCATCTTCGGTGTGCTGAAGCGAATCCTTGACACCGGTCGCATTCTGTCTGCATGGACCTGGACGCAGTTACTGCCTCTACTGTTCGAGTACGCACCACACGTCCAACAATGGAAGGACATGCAAGGGTTTACAATGTTCTGCTATCTGATGCATCAGAAGACTGACCTGCCTAGCTGGGAGCTGTTCTCGCAGTGCATCTACTACGCGGCCTCAGAGATGGGAGGACAACGGGCAGTCATCTTTGTCGACTCCAATGAGTTCGGAGAGCTTCTGACCGTCATGTTGAACAAGATTGCACCTATCTGGCAGGACAACACAGGCGTGCTGCTCAGTCTCGCACGCTTGCTTGCCGCCTGGCGACTCCAGCACCCTGATCTGGAGCCTCCAGCTACCGTGGATCTACAGACGGTGGTCATGTCCGCTTGCTGCATGGGCACCATGCAGCCTCGTATGCTCGAGCAGCCCGCACGAGCGCTCTGTCTGGATGCCGAGGGTTTCAAGCAGGACGATGCGGGCTACCTCTACCCAATGTCAGATGCTCTCGAGAAGGACGACGACTTGGGCACCATCGAGTCGGGATTCTTTCACATTCTCCATACCGGCGACTGCGTGGATACTGCAGAGCTTCATCTGCAAGTCTTGAACTCATTCGTGCTGTGGCTGTTGTCCCGCTTCCCAGCCAGTCAACTGCGTGCGCATGCGGAGGACATTCGCTACAGGATGGGGATCTGGGGGTGCGATGGCGAAGACGAACCCTACATCGTTGACCTGAGGCAAAAGCTCCATTGAGATGTGATCTTCTTCAGCAAGAACACACTGCATGCTTGAAACTCTATTGCTACTACTCAAGCTAACATTGTAGCTGTTTGTGGAAGCATTAATTTTTATTATTAAAAGTCAGCATCTAGTGAAAACTTGCGTTCTTCCTCTGAGTCCATCACACCGGCCTTAATGTACTGAGATACACGTGTCTCGAAGAAGGAAGACTTGGACTCAAGTTGTAGATTCTCCATCCAATCGTACGGATTTGTGACGTGGTATAATTCTGAGACACCCAACTCACGAAGAATTCCGTCCGCAACATACTTGATGTACTGTTGCATACTTTCACAATTCATACCTATCAATCTGACAGGAAGAGATTCGCAAGCAAATTCCATTTCCAAATCAACTGCGTCTCCGATAATTGCATGCACTCTAGATTCAGGCAGCTTGTTGACGATATGGTTTCGATAAAGCAAGATGCCTAAGTTGGCATGCATCAATTCGTCGCGAGCTATGAATTCATTGCTCTTTCCAAGTGATTCTGTCATTAAATTTCTTTTCATGAGCCAATATATAGCACAAAAACTACTACAAAAGCATATGCCTTCTACTGCCACAAATCCCAGCAACCGCTCGACGAATGCATCATCGCCAGAAAGCCATTTTATAGCCCAATCTGCTTTTTTCTTGATGATCGGGATAGTTTGAATGGCGTTGAACACTTTTTCTTTTTCATGTGGATCGACAAAGGTGTCGATCATCAAAGCATAGGTTTCAACGTGTATCGATTCCTGGAAGCTGAAATACGTGTATATGATCTTGAGTTCCGGGTACTGGACCTCTGAGATAAAGCGATCGAGGAAGTTGTTGATTACGATCATATCGCTAGATGCGAAAAAAGCCAAAACGTAAGTGATAAAATGGCGTTCGTCGTCGTTTAGCTTGTGCTTCCAATCCGAAACGTCTAAACTCATGTCGATCTCAGCAGCATGCCAGATGCTGGCCTCCGCGACTTTGTACCGTTGCCAGATGTCGTCATGCTTGATCGGGAAGAGTACAAAGCGGTTGGACTTTGGGTCCAGAAGAGGTTCGGTAGCGCGCAGCTCTTCGATGGTTGGCCTGGCCGGCTCGACATCAGCAACTGGTGAGGTGCTTTCTTTCGAATCCACCGCCAATGCATCTATTGTAGATGAACCCGTCAGGGTCGCTACTGGTGCGTGTTCACAGAGGGCCATGTTCAAACAGAGACTTTTGGGGGGCTTGTAGGAGCCAGCTAATAATTTTTAAAAGGCCCGGTCGAACATTTTCGAGAAAGTTTCGGACACCATGGCCAACTTGACAGAATACTTGCAAAATGTACAAAACCACTAACTCGAGAATTTATCTTTTGTGCGTATCTTTTTGACTCGCGATCAAGGCGTCATCTGTAAATAACTAGCTCTACAAATGCAAATGTTTTGAAGGCATGTGGTCAGAGCTTGGAAAGAATCTTTTGCTCGTTACCGGAGGTGTTGTGTCTGCGCAAGTCTAAGGCGTTTCTCGCGACTATCTTGCGTAGCTGCTCTACGTGTAGCTGTAGCTTGGGGGGCCTCGAGTTGAACATGATGCCTATGCCCAGATAGGTAATGGTCGCTGTCCACAAGATCAGATGCTGCACATTGGTCATTTTGATTATCTGCCGTTTTGTTGAATTGTATCAGATGAAAGTTGTTTGTTTCGAGCAAAATTTATTCTGTTTTCTGCATGCGTTGGCGACCCGTTGTGCTGATTGTTTTGCTTCGGTCTGCAGTAGACAAAAATGCAGCGAAAGGACACTGCCCAACAAGCCATTCAGCTGGCGGCCGTTCACACGCTGCTACAGCGGGCTACGCAGACCGCTTTCGTCTATGTCAATCACAATATCGGCATCTTGGATCCAATTTCCAGTAGCAGCTCAGAGGGTCGCAGCCGGTCCAGCAGCGGCCTGGAGGAGGAACACAGCTACTATGCCGACCTGATCGAGAAGGCGACTGGCGAACGGCCACCCACCTGCGAGAGCGACGAAGAGAATTCGTTTAGCGCCGACACGTTTAGCGACTGCGAGCCGGACGAGCCGGAGCTGACCGAAGTTGACATTCGTGACGGCGTCCTACACGAACTCTTATACGGTTGTGGCCCCTACCTGATGGCCACGGTGGAGGGTAAGCCGGAGGACGCGCCAGGCAGTCTGATCGGTGCCACGGAGGAGCACGCCAAGTTTGCCAGCTACATGCTCAAGAGCGCTCGGATGTGGGAGTACGACAACTGCCTGTCCGAGTTGGTGATGCACGACAAGCTGGACTACTCCTGTGTACTGAAGGGAAAGTCTATCAAGCACATGCTACGCAAGGCAGAAGAAGCTCTCGCGGACACCGAGAGCGAGCTGGACAGCTCCAGCGGCAGCGACTCGCCGGTCGACCGCAGCACGCAGATGTGCACCTGTGTGGTGTGCGCCAAGTGGCCTGGGCTGCGGGAGCAATTCGGCCGGGAACGTGCAGAGAACCCTGCGATGGATCGATTGTGCAAGGCAGCCCTCGATGTCATGGAGATTTCCGACGAGGATCCGATCCCGGAGGAAGAGGATTTCAGGAAACTGGCATCCAGTGAGGACGAATGAGTCGACCGAAAACCACATGCCTGTCCTTTTTTTGTGCATGTTTTTCATATAGGCCTACTGCCAGATGGTGGTGCGGTTGAGATTGGCCGATCACACCTACCCGATCCAATTCGCGACCGCTCTGCTAGTCATACTGTTTCTGGATTTCATTTGGTTTTCTTCTGTCGGGGAAACAGTGTACGCCAGGCTGATCGTGGCGGGCAATGTCCGATGGTCGTATGGACTAATCGCATGGCTGCCGCTGGCTGCGGCGGCCGCCGCTGTGAGTCAAGAGGCATCCGCCGTCGAGGGTGCCTTGTACGGGGCAGCAGTTGGCTTTGTCCCGTACGCCGTCTTCAACGGCACCAATTTGAGCATCCTTCCCGACTGGCGCGCTCACCGTTGGGTGAGCTGTGTTGACATCTTGTGGGGTTGCACGAACCTCGCCGTTGCCACGAGTGTCGCATTGGCTACTTGCAAGGGATTGAAAAAACGTCTACAAGAATAAATAAGATTTCTTCAAGCACTCGAAACCTGAAAAAAAGAGACAGTCAAGGTAAAAGCATGGCCTCTTTGCATCACGTCTGGGGCCCAGCAGCCACTGCTCACGGCACAAGCTCTGGACAAGCCGTCGCGAAGCCCGCTATGGGACCAGACGACCCAGTACCGGAGAAGCTGGTGTGGAGTGGCGACGAGTACTGGGGCGAGCAGGTGGCCGATCTACGGACGGCGCGACCAGGGAGTGTTAGCGAGGGTGGGCCCGCGAGAAGTACATCGGACGTGTGCAGCCTTCGACACAACGTCATGCTACCGGTGTCTGGTAGTAAGGGGGCCGGGCTGTTCGCCACTTCGTTGGACATGCTGCAGGGTGTGTTGCCGGCGGGAGAGCTAAGGTCGATGACGGTCGCCCAAAAGTGCAAAGCCATGCAGAATTCCTACAGGAAGCAGTACGCCGACATGAACTGGGGCTCGTCGAACAAGATCGTGGCGCACGGCGACGAGTGTGTCTGGCAAAGCAGTGGCGATTTGACGCGCTGCGTGCAAAGGGGCAAGAAGGTGGGAGAGTACCACGCAGTGTCCAATGAACTTTGCGATACAGCTCCCACTTGCGGCGACGTGGACTGGATGCGTCTTTCGAAATGAGGGAAAAAACCAGTGGCATAATTCTTTTCAAAAAAGTAAATGATATTACACATGTGTTTTTTCTTGGGCATATTAAATCACTGAGTCACCAAAACACTTGCTAGACATCATGCAAACTGTGTGGGGAGAGATCGACGATCGGTTGACTGAAAAATAAAATTCATATTTTTCAAATTACACTCACCAATTATTTATAATTTGCGAAACCAACGCAGATTGAGTACTACCAACTGCATCCAAGGATGACAGCCTGTGAGTTTTTATATGTGTTACTAGCAAAGTCAGAAATCCATGACCGGTGCTTTGGACAATGCGACCATTACCCAGCTAATGAACGCCTTTGTGCTGTCCAAACAGGCCGGCGGCGTGACCGTCGCCAAAGATTTGCCCTGGCCCGCCAATGCGATAGAGGTAACATGCCCTAGTCCAACCGACAGCAGAAGCGTGCTGAAGATGTGCTATAGCAAGGCGCTCAAAATTCTTCCCGCTGTGATGCGATCGGGACACAACATCTGGGGTGATTCGGTCCGCAGCAGTCCGTATCATGTCGTCTGCAGCGTCGTGCAGCTGCTGCGCGATGACCCCGTTGTCCAGCGACACGTCGCGAACGACACACGTGACCTAGTATTTCGAGGCGCTCTGTCTGCCTATCTGACCCAGACAAGACGGACGCGAAACGTTATTTCCGCCCAGACGGCCAGTGATTGGCGGAAGGCCAACGGCGGGCAGCCCTGAGGGGATTTGCCTTTATTCAACACCAACACGACTCACAACCTCCCGCAGATGCGCATCGTACTCGAGATCATCGCAAATTGATGGCCGCACTGCACTGGCACTCGGCGAATCGTAGTACGCGTAGTCTACACATAGACCGTCACTCGATGGTGGCAGTGACATCAAATGTGCCAACAGCCATTCCTCCCTTGCAGTCTTCCTTATCTTTTGCAATTGCCCAGCCACTTTGTATGCATCTGGATTGTACCTCAAAAATGTCAACTGTGTGTGTCCTTCGAGGACCATGGACTCGTAAATCTTTGTCATTCTTTTCATGTCACACCCGATGGATCCGTACCCGAATCGATGTTGACCCTCGTCTACTTCGAGTGCAACTAGATGGCCAGATGCTGTGGTAAGCATAAAATCCACTCGTGCGAATTTTCTATCAATGTCACCGACACATTTGAAATCTACGTGCATCTCTCTTTTGAAATGCATTGGAGGAGGCTTGACTCCGCCAGCCAGTAACGGAGTGTATCCGGCCTTTTCAAGCGCCAGCTCGATTCGACGTTCCTGCTTCTTTTGCCTCGCTTGACCTTCCTGTGTGTGCATTGACTTTTTGTGCCTGGTTAGGTGGCCACTTTCACTGCATGCGTACCCACACTGCGGAAAATCACATTGAAACGGTTTCTCGCCGGTGTGTGTCAGTTTGTGCCTGGTGAGGTCGCCACTCTGGGTGCATGCGTAATTACACCCTGGAAAGTCACACTGGAACGGTTTCTCCCCGGTGTGTGTTCGTTTGTGGGTAACGAGGTCGCCACTCTGGGTGCATGTGTAATTACACCCTGGAAAGTCACATTTGAACGGTTTCTCGCCGGTGTGTGTCCGTTTGTGGGTAACGAGGCTGCCACTTTGGGTGCATGCGTAATTACACCCTGGAAAGTCACATTGAAACGGTTTCTCGCCGGTGTGTGTCCGTTTGTGGACGGTTAGGCAGTCACTTCTGGTGGATGCGTAATTACACCCTGGAAAGTCACATTTGAACGGTTTCTCGCCGGTGTGTGTCAGTTTGTGCCTGGTGAGGTCGCCACTTGTGGTGCATGCGTAATTACACCCTGGAAAGTCACATTGAAACGGTTTCTCCCCGGTGTGTGTCCGTTTGTGCCTGGTGAGGGTGCCATTTGCACTAGATGCGTAACTACACCCTGGAAAGTCACATTGAAACGGTGCTGCTGAGAAATGGTCAGCTATCTGCTGCTTTCGCTTGCGAGAGGCGCATGCACCAATGCCATTCTGCACCAGAAATTTTATCATTGATTTTCTATTGTCGCTTACACATTGGCTAAGAAATATTCGCTTTTATTCACATAACTTTGTTTGGACCTTTTATCGTTGTGCTTTATACGCAAAGCTCGTGTCAAGTCCAGTCTGAGTGGTCACTGAAGTCTGAGTATTCAGTGTGTAGACTACATGTTTAGCCTATTTGGTGAATGTACAGCTTCAGCCAAGATAAATGTGATGAAATTTTATACTATTTTATTTTCACTATGTTACATTTGCACTACCCAACTTTCGCCCGCTTCTGCGGGCGAAAGCATAACAGCTGATTTGGGGACCCACCGTGTTGCCTCGTAGCTGAGCAGCATCAAGATTGGCTGCCAAATCAAGTGAGAGACGACAAAAGTGTGTACCAGAAGCGGTAACAGGGCTATCGCTCGCCAGAGGAAGTAATGCCGCGCAGGCAGTTGCATCCGAGTTGAGAAATGGCAGAGCGACCCGCATACTTGCAGAATCGGTGCGACCAGCATGATGGTCGCCATACCGATGGCAGACCACCGATCAGCTTGAGAAAGTGCGTTCTTCACGTTTTGGCGTTCCTGCGAGAGTGCAAGTCGGGCCAGCCAAGCTATGGCTCCGGTCAGCTGGCGAAGCAGGACGACGTCCCAAATTCGCACGACTTCGACCAGGCGCGCGATTTGCTGACCGACCACTGCGTCCAGTGCCAACAAAGGGTACACACACAGCGGCATGCGCTCCAACGAAACGTCCATCGCCAGCTCGAGACTGGTCAACAACATGACCATCGCACAGATCGTGACCGGGAAGAGCGTTGCAGGTTTGAATAGAACTGAGTCCGGATTGACCACCAAAGTCAGCAGCAAGCTCATGAGTTGGACGTAGGCCTGGTAGCTGACCTGCAGGCCGCAGAGCCACAGGAAGCAAACAGACAAGCACTCGTGGCTGGCGATTAAAAGCAAAGATAATACTGCGACCTTATGAGTTTTATTCGCAGTTGCAGACATGGTTATAAGGTATGAGGTATATTTTTCTGTCTTTTTAGTCTATTTTCTCTCACGCTTCTTCTTGTTGTTCTTCTTCGTACTCACTACCTCTGGGACAACCTCGGAGTCTGTCGTCTCCGCCTTGCGTTTTTTTATCTCTGCTTGCTGCTTGCCTTCGGAGATGCGGCTGAGCATGGTGTACAACTGCTGAGTGCGGGCGCACTCGTAGTTGCGTTTGGCCTGCTTCTGCTGCCCTTTGGCATTCGGTGGCTGGGCGACGGATGTGCTGTTGGTGTCGCGCGGTTCCGGCTTTGCCGACGCGCGCGGGGGGTCGATAAACGGTAGTATACTGCTACCGTCCCCCTTGCCCTGAAAGAGGAAAAGCTGATCCGATTCGTGCTTTGTCAGTAAGACGCGTTTGTCCTTGTACTCGGTGCAGGGCAGCTTGTTTGGTCGGCTCTTGCTGCTGAAGCATCGCTGGGTGATGTGTGTGTCGTCGACGATAAAGTAGATCCGGTTTGATTTGTGTTCGCGGCAAACGTTGTGGCACCAGCTGCACCCCTCTCCGCGCACGTGCACTAGCAGGATCCACTTATTGCGCCCCGAGTCCACCCGGAGAAAAGTCGCGTCTTGGATCGTCAGATTGGCGTACTGCTTCGAGTTCATGCGACCGAACAGACCGGTGAGTACCTGGTAGGTCCGTTCCGTGACGACAAGCTGCTCGCCGTTCTGCAGCCGCCGCTTCTCCCCCGACTCGCTGGGGTACACGTACCTGGTCCTTGTGGTGCCGTCTGAGAGCTTCTCCTTGACCTCCTGTTGGGCCACAGGGGGGCACCCCTCGTACAGCACGAAATGCGGGCACACTTCGGCGCCCTCTGGACACGCCACCGTTGTCAGCTCCAGGGCGACGAACCAGTCCTGCTGTGTGAGGCACGAGCCGTCGGCCCGTTGGTGCCGGACGTTCTGCGCCGCCGATGGACCGCTCCCGGCACTCTTTGCCGCCCCGACGATCAAGAACCGCGTGGTCATGTCGACGTTCAGCTGGCCGTCGCCGTCGAGCACCTCGTTGATCGTGTAAAGTCGGTTTTGGGCCTGTCGGCCGTTGAAGGTGCATTCTGTGCACGGCTTGCCGTTGGCTTGCCGCTTGCCCTTGCAGTGGGTACAGGTGTCCGCCTTGTCGGCGCCCAGCATTCGCAGGCCGTTTGCATTGTACACGCACGCATCCAACACGTCGTCCCAGCTTTCCCCCACGAAGGTGTCGGCCGCTTGAAAGCGCTTTTCCAAGGCCACGACAGCCGACACCCGCATCTGCTTGGCTACCGTTGCAGACACCCAGAGATTGGGGAAGTGGAGGTGGATGCCCAGCTTGACGTGGTCGGTCTTCTCCACCGGGGGAGCCGTCGTGACCACCACCCTGAACAGCTCGTTGACATCGACCGCGTCAGTCACCGCGGGGAAGAAGCGCCGGGCATCCGCTTGAATGGTTCGGACGTACTCGCGCCGGTTTACGGACCTCCAGTCCAGTTTGTTGCTCTTCTCGTCAATGTCGTAAAAGTGGGGAAACACCTCGGTCCGATGTTCGATCAGGAACAGCTTGCGGTTACGCTGCAGCTCGAAGGCGTACACCTCGCGAAACTTTCGTGTCCACTCGCCAGGTGGGATGTTGAACTTGTTCTTGTTCTTGCCGCAACCGCCCGACATGTCGAGATGGGACCGCTTGGCATTCTTGTCCTCGACAATCCAGTGGTCCAGAAATTCCTTCATGGTCACACAGTTGCAATCTTGTGCTTGGCCGCCTTCGCAGTACGCCGGACACTGGTGGCACCCGCGTACCGACATGGTGGACACTCCTTTCAGCTCCTTTGACGAACAGCGGAGAAAAAGTCGGGGTGTGTTTCGGACCACGGCGGGATTGCAGGGCAGCGACTTTGATAAAAAAAAGTATAAAAAAGTCTTTTCAGATTCTTGCCTAGTTGGTGACCACCACACTCCGAAAACCTGAAAAAATGTATGAAAAAAAAAACATTTTTATTCTTCTCAGACAGAACTCGGCTTGCCCCAAAAAATCACGACCCTCCCTCAGACATGGCGACTATGCTCCAACTGCCCTTGCAGCTTCAACTGCTGTACAGGGTCAACGGAGAGCCGGTGGAGGCCGAATTGGTGCAAGTGCAGCGCCACCAGACTGTTACGGAGCTCAAGACACCGTCTCATTACAAGGGCTACCGATTCCCCAGCCTGCACGCCGCCTGCCACTTTCTGATTGGTGACAAGGCGACCACCACCGACTTTGTCACCAAAGCCTCCACCCTGCCGGCGGGAGTGGTCGGTATGTGCGAGTGCTACGGTCAAATCAAGAACTCGCGATTCCGCGAGCAGGACATCAACCAGCCGCTGTACGTCGAGATCCGGCTGCTGATGTATCTCGAGTACATGCAGCACATTGTGCTGATGCCCGACCCCAAAGCCGTCACCCGAATGCACCGCCAGCCCAAGCGATGGACCCAGCGCCCGTGCGACGCCGTGCGCACGCCTGCCACGGTATTGGTCCTCAATCGGCAGCTGGACGTGCCGAACTTTCGGTGGGGGCGGCGACTGAGTGAGATGCACTTTCGACACGTGAGCGAGCTGCCGGACGACATGAACAAGCGATGTGCACTGGACATCGAGCACGTGAGCGGGTACAAGGATGCTGTGAACTGCCTGCGCCGGACCTGCATGTCCGCTCTGATCACTTCACCAAAGGACCTTTTCGCAGCCTACTGGCTGCCGTGGCAGCTGTTTAGCAACCACGCGGCCTACGCGGTACCCCTGCCGGAGGAGTTTCCGCAGTCGGGAGTGATGCCGCTGGACATCGACTGGGGCAAGCTGACCCACGACCTGGACATCGCTTGGGTGGGTATGCAGACAGACCACAGCATGCACGTCTACCGTGAATGGTTAACCTTCTCTATCAACCGGTGCAACACGGGACCCGAGCTGATGGTGTGGTGGGCCAGAGACTTTGGCAAGGCGTGCCCGTGGGCGAAAAACCAGGCCGTCATGGCGCTGTTCCGGCGGGCCAAGACGCTGCAGGGCAAGGTGGGGCACGACAAATGGTTGATGGTGGAGCTGCAACGTAACACGGTCACGCTGATGGACAAGGTCAAGCCGCAGCCCGAGGAGGACGGCGAGCGACCTTGGATCCGGTTGATGAAGGAGGCTCTGACTCAGAGCGTAGCCGACAGCCAAAAGACGGTGCAGACCGCGTCCAATCGGAAGCGCCACAGGGGGGAGGCCGGAAAACGCAAATAAATAGGATTTTTTAACGAATGAACTTGTCCGTGTACTAAACACAACATGTCTATGTGCGGAAAGTTTATTTGTTAAAAATAAAAGACTGTATTGTATACGATATATGATTCGAATTGGTACAGATTGTACAGGAATTGATGCTCTTCATTGCGCTCTTAAATCCATGTCGGTTGATTTTGATTATCGTTTCGCAAGCGAACCACAACTGCAGTTGCAACATTTTTTGAAAAACATGTCGAATCCACCTAAACAACTTTACAATACCATAGAAGAACGGCTAGAACTGATTTCCGAAGAAGTCGATCTGTACGTTACCGGGTTTCCGTGCCAATCTTTCAGCGTCATGGGAAAGAAGGCCGGATTTGAAGACGCCAGGGGTACTGTGTTTTTCGATGTGTTGAAATATTTGCAACTGTACCAGCCAAAGGTGTTTATTCTTGAAAACGTCAAGGGTTTGTTGACACACGAAAAAGGGAAAACAATGAACACGATATTGCATCACTTGCAGCATCTCAGTGTATACGATGTTAGTTATAAAGTGTTATCACCCACAAGCATAGGGTTTCCACATCACCGCCAACGAGTTTTTATCATCGGTGTGCACAAAGTAAAACAGAAGGTCGTAAACGGTTTATGGGACCTGGATATAATCAATGTCACATTACCGAACTTGCTTTTGTCGAGAGATGCTGCAATCACTATTCAACCTACATGTAATAGAGCTCTGTGTAGGTCAGCTCAATGCAACTTAGTTGATATCCAAAACACTCTCACACAAAAAGGTTATGATTCAAACACAGAAACTATTATCGCGGATTTGTCGCGAGGAGTTTCATATACTCGATATTCGCAATCAGCTCCAACAATCGGTGTATGTCCTTGCTTGAGATTGAATAGTCGCGACTATTGGATTACGAATCAACATCGTTACATTACCTGGAAGGAGGCCTTGCTATTGCAAGGCTTTGACGGAAACACGTTCGGATCTGTTGTATGCCGACCACCTAAAAAATCTAAAGCACCGAGTCAGCGTCTTGTGTTTATGTGGGCTGGCAACAGCATTTGTGTCCCGTTGTTAAGTGGTATTCTCAAACCAATTGTATATGCTCTTTCCAAAAAAAAGACAGAAATGTAATCCAAGCAAGATTGCGGATCGGATCGCATGCTATGGTGAACCCGGAGTTTGTGCATCGCTTGGATTTTTGAGAAAAGCCTTGTGGTCTTATTTTTCAAGCACGTTACGAGTCTATGAACTTTCATAGAAATGTCGATAACGAGTCATACCATCTCTTTTAATTCTCGAGTCTACAAGAAAAGAAGTGTCCGTAGGATGGGGTCCCAAGTTGCAAGTGGTTACGCCGAGCAAGCTTGTAGCAGTACTACAACATGGAATACAGATACGAGGCAGTGTGACGCAAACCAACTGCCAAACGTGGATATCAAATTTTGTCCAACATTTAGCGCTGGAAATAATGTTACCACGATGAACCTCCCGGATAGAGCTGTCTCAATTCGGTGCGAGGATCCATGTGCCACGTGTGCAAAATGTCCTTCACAGTGTGCAGAGAATCCAATGCCCATCGCACATTGTGAAGGCAACCAATGCACAGCTGGCAAAAACTCCTTCGTCAAGCAAGACAGTGCTTACAAAAGTGCAAACAAAAGCACCGACTTGTCATTGGCTTGGGATTTGACTGTCAACACAGGTGGTGTGGCTTGTGGGTTCATGCCAGCGAATGGCAAATGTGATGGTATAACGTTTGACACTGCGGTGACTTTGACACACGGATCCGGAGAGAGTGCGCTCTGGGGCAGCGGCGGGAATGATATGACGCAACTGGGTGGGAGTGAATTCCAATTGTGTTGTTACCCCGAGGGTAAATAAGCTTGTCTCTCTCTCGTACACTTTTTGTACAACTGGACCAATTTTAAGTGCACAAGAGCATAATTTTACCCGCACACAAAAACAGCACAAGTGTTTAGAAAACCCGACTACTCTCAATTTAAAATGACATTCGAATAGTAAATGATTACATTTGGTACAGATTGTACTGGCATCGATGCAGCCCAAGCGGCCATTGGTCAACTAGGACCCGTCGACTATGTCTTTGCGAGCGACATACAACCGCATATCCAAGATTTTCTGCTCGGCATGGACAGTGGTCCCACAACCGTGCACAAGAGCGTCGCCGAACGGGTAGCAAAGCTTGATCCGGTCTGTGATCGGGTAGATCTCTATGTCGCCGGGTTTCCGTGTCAAGCGTTTAGTGCTCTTGGTAAGCGCAACGGTTTCACTGACGAACGCGGTACAGTCTTCTTTGACATTTTCACCTACTTGCAACTGTGCGAACCGAGTGTTTTTGTTCTTGAAAATGTCACGGGGCTGATCCGACACGACGACGGACGCACGTTTGGTCGAATTCAAAGCATGCTGAGTACTTTGTCGGCGTATCGCGTTCACTACCAGATAATTAGTCCAACCGATTTAAACTTTCCTCAAAGTCGCAAACGCATCTTCATTGTCGGTGTGCACGACAGACTTGGTTGTCAGCACAACCCATTAGATCAGGTCAAACCACTGTCCACGCCAATTGCGCTCGAAGATGTACTGCAAAGCAACAGCGAGGCCCATTTATCTCATCCGCCGTGCATGAGGAAGTTGACCGCAAAGCTCACACAAAACCTGCGTCATGAGACCGATAAGCACAAACTTGCAGGCATCGATGTCAACAAGCAATTATGTGTTTTAGACATTGGTGCTAGCAAGAATTACCGCGTTGGGTGCAACCCAGGCACGTGTCCGTGCTTGAAAACATACAGTCAGTATTTCTATATCACGACTCTCCAGAGGTATATCACCCCAATCGACGCACTCAGAATACAAGGCTTCGACAATGCCGAGCAAATGATAAAGGCCAATCCGCGTGTCTGTGCTTCTAAGTGGTATTTTTGGGCGGGAAACAGCATGTGTGTACCTCTTTTGCGCGAAATCCTTCACCCTATTATCACCCTATTGAACGGAGCACCAAGGTAAACCATGTATGCGCTTCCTTCGCATTGGTTTTCTGCGTTTCGATTTTTTTATTTTGAGACCTTTCTGCATTTCGATTTTTTGATTTTGAGCAATACAGAAGCTGAAAAATGGTGAAAATGTAACAGTGAAAATAAAATAGTATAAAACTTTATCACATTTATCTTCGTGGAAGAAGACTTCGCCAAATAGGCTGAACATCCAAAGCACAAAACTACTCTGATTGTGTGGAGGGTATACAGCGAAAATAAAACAGTGAAAAATATACAGCGAAAATGAAACAGTGAAAATAAAATAAAATAGTGGTTGACAAGGAGTCAACACAATCAAGCACTCTTACGCCAGCAACCCACAACGAGAGAGTAACGCAGGTCGCCAGTCAAAGCCTGTGTTGGGCCGAAAAGTTGGCGTGATGTAGTTATGCAATAAAGTTCTTGTTGTTGAAAACTTATGATAAAACACATTTATTTTTCTGCAAGCGGGCTTTGGTGTCTGCTTACAACCGGCCAGTTAGACCGGGAGCAACACTACACATGATGATAAATGAGAAAAACAAAATGAGAAAACTCATCTGTCCTGAGAAAACATTTGTTTGTCAAAGTCAAACATTGATTGCTTGTTTTGCATGTTTTTGAAGCCCCACAAAACAGTGCCGTCACCCATCCCGGCCTCGTCGCCGGGAAAGCCGGTGTCCACGACCAGAGATTGGCCCCCCTTTCGGACCACAACATGATTCGTACAGCTGCCGTTGACGTCCTTGGAAAAGGGATACTGATGTGCCAATGGCTCACACGAACCGTTATTGACGATGTGTAGCTTCTGTCGAAGCGGGTCGATCAAAACACAATTTGAATCAGTCACAATCGCAGTGAGCGAAGCGTCGTTCTTGTTCTTGCAGGACGGGTTGCCGGGCGCCAGACCCATGATCCCAACGATCGCATCGTCTCTCAGTATGCTAGAGGGGATGTGGTTTGTGTATGCGACGCCTTCAAAACCGTGTTGTGTCGCTCGCTTGTCGATGCAGTATTCGACTGTGTTTGTGCTATTTTTTATCCCGTAGACCCTCGAGCCCTGCGGATTGCCTCGCTTGACGCATTCTTCGTACAGTAAGGCGTCGCGGATAATTGTGCCAGCAGAGCCCGTATCCGCCAACAGGTTTCCGTAGGGAGTGGTGGTTACGAATCGATCGTAGCGGGTGTTTTGGTGCAGAGGAAAGGTCACCCCGTCCGGCGAGCTGCCCAGAGGCTTACCGGGCGGGGGCTGGCTATTGTCGGTTCCCATCTTTTTAGAAAGATGCAACAGAAAATGAAAAAGTGACTCGACTGCGAAATGCAACAAGAAAACCTTCCTTTCTCGAAAAATTTATGAAAAACATCTGATAAGTAAATATCTCGCACTTAACGACGGCGTTTGCTCTGCAGATCAGTTTGCGGCATATGCAATTTCTCGCCTAGTCGAGAGAAAGTGCGCACAGACAAGATGCTCCAACCAGACGGCGTGGTTGCTTCCTCTCGCAACACACGCTTTGCAGGCGTGGTGCGGCATTCTCGGCGTTCAGCGCGAGATGCTCACTTATCAGATGGTGGACGAACTCGTTCTTGAGGGGGATCGGGTATGAAAATGCTGTTGTGAGGGGGGTGGTGGTAGTTCCAAGCGTAAATCCAGACTGTTGTGAGTCCCAAAAAGACGATCCCGTCACACAACAACTTTATCTTGGACATTTTCGACAATAGCTTACGACGCCCCGATGACAAATGGTAAATATTTTTTGTACATGAAAGCACCCAAAGAAATATGGATTAAAACTTTCGGCGCACAAACTTTGTCATTAGGGCCGTTTCCGAAACCCCCGGATCGTCGTGCGCGCAACCGACGTGTCCTGAAATCCTGAACTAAGTCGCAAACGACATGCGTGTGATCGCACCGCTTGTCTCGTCAAACCTTACCAAGCGTCTGCGTTTACGACCCACCTTTGCACAGGACCCGTTGAAACAGCAGTACAAGCGCTCCTCACACACGACCAAGCGACAGGTCGACAAGGTGGGCATCTTCGAGGCCCGTGACCCGGAAAGGGGGATATGGCCACTCTCCTCACAGCAGCGGGGGATCCTAGACGAGGTGACCCGGAGCATCAACGGCGACTGGGTGGGCAAGGTGCTGCTGCCGGCCATAGACCCGTCGGACAAGCGAGTGGAGCCGTCGCTGCGGTTGCTGGACTGGTTCGTCACCAACTACTCGAAGAGTAACGGTACCACCCTCGACGGCATAAGCGTCCACGCCGACTACGTCGACACGCGGCGGGCCTACCAGTGCCGTCACTTTGACCCCTTTCGCCGCAATCTCAAGCTGAGCTTCCAGTTCGACGACGAGACGCACTACACGACGGTCGGGCAGGTCAACTTTGTGTTGTGGGCGCACACGGCCGGGGTCTTGGAGTACGTACGAGCCAATATGGAGGAGATTGACGACGACATGGCGCAAGTGTGTCGCAAGAGGCGCGAGCAGCGCAGGGCGGACGAGGGTACACCCCCCAAGCGTCTAGCCTTAAGCACCGATCGTCATCTGCCCTGTCGAGTAATGCGATGCAAGCGGGTGCTGGATCTGCAAGGGGTGTGTGTAAAGGGGTAAGTGACAAGAATCTTTTTAGTAGCGAAGTATTTTTGCAACTTTACCGACTGAGCTTGACATAAACACGTTACTAACCGACAATAAAGGACGGAGTCGGAAAACCACGTGGACTCCAGTCTTTGCTGCTGCCCCTCCCCTCCCCCTGGTGGGTAAATAAAAAGAATGTGGATTTCACTGAATAACATGTGTTTTTATAATCTTTGGATTTTTTCGAATTTTTACTGGACTACTTGGCATGTCCTGATCCTTTTCTTAAACTCAGCCTTCTCCTCTTCGAGAGCTTGGCGAATCAGCGCCGTCGCCTCTTCCCTGTTTTTCCGCTTCACCCCTGTAATGGCGGCCCTTAATTTCGTCGTCTGTTCCTTTAGCGTCGATTGCAGCTGCTGACGGTGACAGTGTGCCTTTTGTCCCAACTTGATTGGCTTCAGGATAAACTCTTCGTGCCATTCGAGCATGGGGATTTGCTGCCCTTCCGCATAGTCAGTGCTTAGGGCATGCTTGTGGTCTGTAATGGCCTTGTGGTGCCTTACCATCATCATCAGTCCGTCCCGGACCATCTCTTTCAGCCGTGCCTCCTCCGCCTTGACCCACTCTTGGTTGAATTCCCTACAGGCCTCGTTGAATTGGCGACAACCCAGACTGAAGGAGTGCAGGCCGTAACTGCCCGAGGAGGCGACTTGGTGCAGGATGTTGGTCAAGGTATCGTTGTTCATGCTGTCCAGTGTGGCCGCTGCATCTTGGACCCCCTCAAAGGTTTGAATTTGTACCATCATGATGTACTGAAGTAATATTGTACCAAAAAAAGGTGTGCATACAATTTACCCCGAAACTTGTACCCTTTGTCAATATTTGGGACAGGATGTTAGGCGGCCGTCACATGGGGAGAGAGATCCACTATACTGGGCGACGAGGGCAGCTCAATCAGCAACCGTGTCTGCTCGGAGCTCATGTCGGGCAACACGGGTGATGAGGTGGGCACCCGTCCAAATTCATTCAAACCGGTGGGCAGTGTGGGTAGCTTCGTATCGCGACAGTGCACCAGAATGCCGAATGTCACTAGCAGCCCGACAACGATCAACCAACGCATGCCGAAAGGCTTCTACTGTACATGCATGAAAAATAAGTAGCAGGTTCCAGTGGCACGCAAGCAACCGGGGTGTGTCGAGACAAGCACTCAGAGTTTTACGAGTTGAAAAAAAAGCAAGTTTTTTATTGGAGTAAAAATCTGTGTTGCTTCTCTTTTTTGTTTCACATCGAGCCCAGTAAACTCACTTGTCTGCGCTTCTTCTTCGTACTTTCCTCGGCGATCGGCGCGATCGTGTTCTGCAGCAACAGGCTGCCGTTGGCCGCCTGTACCAGGGACACTTGACGTTTCTTGGGGGTCAACGTTGGGGAAAGCGGTTTGGGTGGCTCCGGTACGGCAAAGTCAAAGATCACCGGCGGGACCCGCACCAGCGTCCGCTGACCGTGTCGTTGTCTAGTTAGTTCATGCACTGCCAGCTCAAACATCTTTTCCGGCTGGGAGTCGAAGCACGAGAATAGCTCGCTGACGGGGGTGACCAACTTGTTGGTCAGGTAGTGCAATCGGTCGAGCTTGAGCCCCTGGCTCTGCACGTACCCTGGGTCTTCCGCCTTCTCGAAGCCCTTCGCCTTCGGGTTCGGATGCTCGACCATCACAAAGGGCACCCGGTCACCCGATCTCGGTGCCGACCCCTTCTGACGCTCCTCCATCTTGGCCACCACCATTAGATGGGCCTGCTGCTGGTTCTTGTAGCTGCCGGCCAGCCGCTTCGACAGCGTGAGCTCCTGCAGGGGCACGCGGTTCTCCACCAGCTGGGTGACGGCCTCACCCACGACCCGTCGGGCGTCCGCGATGCTGCGGTCCAGCATCAGCGCGTTGAGGGTGTCGCGCATCACGCGGGCCACAAAGTCGCACGTGTCGCGGCGCACCACCACCAGCCCCTTGACGGCCAATTTGGGCGGACCGTCGGGGGTCTCGAACACGCGGGCGCAGTACTTTTTCTTGGCAAACAGCATGTAGGGCAGCGAGGCATTTTCGCACTCCAACTCGTTGCAGTCGGCAAAGTCGGCCGTGGCGAACTCGCAGGCCTTTTGCCCGAGCTCGAAGGCCTCTTTGAGCAGATCCCCCTCGCTGCGGCCCCTCGTCACCTGGGGGAACTGCACCATCACCGAGTCCGTGTCCCCGTAGATCACCTTGCCCCCAAACTGCTTCTCCATTATAACCTTTGTCCGGTCAATCATCCGCCGACCCACAAAGGTGGTGGTCTCGGCTATAAGCTTGAGAGGGTACATGCCCTTGTTGGCCCCGGTGAAGCCGTACACCGAGTTGGCCGAGATCTTGTAGGCCAACTGGCGGCCGTCCAGTAGGCCGCGCAGCGGGTCGCTCTTGTCCAAGGTCTTCATTAGGGTGCGTGTGGCCTTGCGGGCGTCTCCCAGTGACTTGAGGATGCGAGGCAGCACGCCCTCGTGGGTGGCCTTCTGTACGAAGCAGGCTGTGCGTCCGTCGTCGAAGTGAAACTCCTCGCTCACGACGTGCGGTGGCAGGCGGGTGCCAGGTGCGACGTAGCTGGAGAAGCACAGGTTCTTGCTGCGCATGATGTTCGGGTATAGGCTGGCAAAGTCGTTGGTGATGACCGGCCTGTCGTTGTAGAAGCCTGGGATGGGCTCCAGCACGGTGGCTCCGATGAACTTGCCCTCGGTGGCCGGCATCTGGGGCATGTCGGTCACCAGGAAGCCCATGCGGTGCGCGGCCAGCACCAGGTGGCTGAACACCTTGATCTGCTGCCCCCTAGTCAGCACGTCCACCAGAGGGGTCTGGCACACGCGGCTCATCTCGGTCACCTCCGGGATGACGAACAGCTTCTCGGCCAGACGGAGAGGCAGCTCGCAATCCTGCACACAGTACTCCACCACTCGACCCTTTTCGGTCGCGGTCCCCTCCGGCTTCCAGGCGTCCGTGATGGAGCTGTACGGGAGCGCGATCTTGCCGTCGTCCGCCGCATTCCCCAGGAAGTGGCGTGCCACAAAGTCCAGTGCCAGTGACTTGAGGTTGGTGAACCGATTCTTTGTCCACTGGAACATGTCGAGCGTGAAGCGCCCGCTCATCGGCAGGTGATGCACCTCGTTGTCCCCCATGGCCGAACTCGACAGCATCCGCGTCTGCAACTTGGTCACCTCTCCGCGCAGCTTGGAGAGGGCGAAAAAGTCCTCGGCTCCCGCTCTGTCTGCCCGGAGCGCACAGTAGCGGTTGTCGAAGCCCAAGACGTTGTAGCCCAACAGACAGTCGATCCGCACCTTCTGGGCCATTGTCCTGCCCCAGTCCTCCAGCAGCCGCAGCTCCGTGTCGAACACGCGCACTTCAACCCCCACCACCGGGTCGCAAGTGGGCCCCAGCACGTGGGCCATCCGCAAGGTACCGTCGATCCGAGGGGCATCTGGACGAGACGGCAGAGTGCCCACTCTCCGGCAGACGGTGCCTATAGTCACCAACTGGTCGCTGTCTCGGTTGGGATCGGGGAAGTCGCCGGAGGGGGAGGTGCACTCGATATCGTAGCTGCCCACCAAGACGGGGGCCAGTCGGCTGATCAGGGGGAGCGCGTGGGTGCATTCGAGGGTGGCCTCCAGCTCCACGTCGCACCACGAGATTGTCTCACTGCACAGCTGGATATCCCGCACACCGACCCAGCTGCAGGGGTCGCACGCGGCCCCGGTGCTCCGTCGGACTGCGTCGCAGAACTTGATCGTGTGCGGGATGCGCTCCTCGGAGATGCGGTGTCCGAGCACCTCGTCTCTCTTGAGGGCCTTGGCGGCCCGCTGGTACAGGAAGAGGTTGGGGAACTCGAGGCGAACAAAGTAGAACGAGGCGATGCCGTCGCCCGTACTGGACGGGCAGTAGCCACCCAGCTTGTGGGCCTTTTCGAGGGCCATTCGGATGTCGTGGATGTTTTGCTGCTTGCCGATGACCGACTGCAGCTCGGTGAGTAGCTTGCTCTTGATCTGGTGCCGCGACATGTCGCCTCTCAGCCACGGGACCTCGAGGTACAGGTAGGGGCGATAGCCCGTCACCCGCAAGAGAACCGACCGACCGTCGACGTCCACACCGAACAGGCATACCGTGGGGGAAGCCGCCACTAGCTCGTTGTACGGGATTTCGTGCTGCGCCACGTGACGCTCGGGGAAGCGATCCAGGACTTTGATGTCAAACAGCTGGAAGGCGTACGGGCAGCCAACCAGCTGCTCCGACGCGATCTCCCCCTGGGTGGCGGCCGTCAAAGCGGCGGGAGTCACCAGCGTGTTGCAGTGGATGGGTGCAGTCGCCGGCATGTCGGGTGACGGTTGGGTGTGCTTGTCGGCAGAGGGACGCTGGTGTCGGAGAGGATTGTTTCGGACCAAATTTTTCAAAGTTTTTTTTTACCAGTAATTTAGAACAGAGGTGATGAAAGCAGCGGACCAAATTGAAAAAGAATTTGATGAACTGAGAGAGACGCTGGGAGAGCGACCGGTCTCCGATGTACCGCGGCAGCAAGCAGGGACGGAAGCAGTGGTGGAAGCACAGCGGCAAGCACTGGCGAAGCACCAGCCAACAGCGGAACCACCGGTCTTCTGGCAGCAGCCGAACACGTTATCATCCCCCATGCATTATAATGCCTGGTATCCGGACGCTCAGCAGGCATCAATGATGCCGGACGCTCAGCAGGCATCAATGATGCCGAACGCTCAGCAGGCACCAATGATGCCGAACGCTCAGCAGGCACCAATGATGTCGAACGCTCAGCAGGCACCAATGATGTCGAACGCTCAGCAGATGCAGCAGCTGTTGGCTCAGCAGCAGCAGCAGCAGCAGTTTCAGCAGCAGCTGTTGGTTCAGCAGCAGCAGCAGCAGCAGCAGCAGCAACAACTGAAGGAGGATCAGCGGCGTAAGTCCCACGTGGCAAAGGTGGAGGCAGAGGCGGAGCGGGCAAAGGCGGAGCGGGCGAAGGCGGAGGCGGGGGCGGAGGCGGAGGCGAAGGCGAAGGCGGAGGCGGAGGCGAAGGCGGAGGCGGAGGCGAAGGCGGAGGCGGAGGCGAAGGCGGAGGCGGAGGCGGAGGCGGAGGCGAAGGCGAAGCTAACGTCTCCGGGCCCTGAGCCCACAGGCGACCGGGCCAGGGAACTGCACGAACGTCTGCGCGCGCTGATGACAAAATCTCGTGACACACTGGCCGGAAAGACCCCTAATGATGTTGATGAGGTGAAGCAAATCCTAATCAAGAAGCAAAAAGCGCGGGAAGCACTAGTGACTGAGAACGCCAACTTAAGGGCTCAACTCGAGGGACATGCCCCACAGCTCGACAAGATCGGCAAGATGGAGTCGGAAATCGTTAACAGGGAAACTGAATTAAATGAACTGCGAGCTGAAAAGAACAAATTGCAAGCTCAAGAGGATGCGCGCAATAGAACTCCACAATGTGAGGCTGAGTTGGTGCAGCTGCAGAACGAGCTGCAGGTCAAACAGTCGGAGATAGACAGACATAAGGAAGCAAATGCCAAGGCGCTGGCCGATCAAGAAGTTTGGGAGAAGGATATATCGGAAGCACGCAAATTGTTACAAGAAAAAGAGAACATTTTGACAGAATTAGCCATAGAATTGAACGAAGCCAAACTACAGTATGAAAAGGATCTCAGCAACTTCAAAAAAGAGGCTGAAAACAAAAAATTGGAATGGGAAAAGGAGAAAAGCGGTTTGGAGGGTGCATTGGAGGCACAGCGGGCAGAAGCAGCAGAACAGCGGGCAGAACAGCAGCGGGCAGCAGAGCTGGCAGAACAGGTGGCAGCAGAGCTGGCAG
>Ga0209713_10000291_pt1 | contig 27789 bp, 25 predicted proteins | sample ArcOceMetagenome_3_FD_187444 | JGI IMG/M metagenome (GOLD analysis project Ga0209713, IMG submission 187444) | Marine eukaryotic phytoplankton communities from Arctic Ocean - Arctic Ocean- Svalbard ARC20M Metagenome (SPAdes) (version 2) | ecosystem: Environmental > Aquatic > Marine > Oceanic...
CCCCTCCGCCCCTCTCCTCCCCCCCCCCACCCCCCTTCCACCCTCCCTCCTCCTACCATTCGCGTTGTCATTCGGAGCGCTGTTCGCGCGGGCGCTGCTTTCATACGAGGACGCGTCCACGACTCTTCTTCCAATCAATTCTCCCGCACTCTTTGCCCTGTCCCCAGACAGGCTCCTCCTCGGAGCACCGCACCCACCCCTCGCGATGTGGGTGCGCGCTGGAGACGACGATACCCGGCTCCCAGGGGCTGTCGCATGAGTCGCTCCGGCGCGCACGCGGCAGAGGCAGGTGTGGAGGTTTCACTCCTCTCCCTCCCCCCCCTCCCCGTCAACGTCGATGGGGCCCAGATCGTCCCTGTGGCTCGCCTCTACCTCCTCCAGGGCGGTGTCCACCTCGCAGGCGAACAGATCAAACCACTCCTCGCACTCCAAGCGATCCACCATCCAGTCCTTGCTCACCTCGATTGTCCTTGCGAGCTTCTTCTTCAGGACTGCGTTCTCGTAGGCAAGGGCATCGTAGCCTTCGAGTTTGGCACGTTTGATCAGCGCGTCCTGCTTTCGCTTCTTTCGAAACTCCTCGCGTGCCTCTTCGGACATGGCACGCTTCTTCCTGGTCGGTTTCCCCACTGGCTGTCGCAGCATCCGATCTCGGACCTCACAGTAGTCGAGAAGATTCGTCTCCTCCTCCGTCGCCTCCAGCGCGCCCTCGACGCGCCTCTTGTCTTCGTGGGGGTGGCTCACCACTTCCCCCCCCTCGGGGGAGCCCCTCCCCTTCGCCAGCCTGGCCTCCTCCTCAAGACGACCCTTCAGCGCATCGGCTTCCTGGCGCCTGCGACGCACCTCTTCGACGGCGACGCCCCGCCGTTCCGCTCCCTCCTGGAGCCGCTCCGTGTCCCTCTGGTCACGCGCCTGCTCCAGGCTTTCCTCGGCGTCTTTGAATCCTCGGATCATGCGGTTGGCGAGCCCGTTTTTCACAGCGGGCCGGAGGGCAACCCCGGCAAACCGGACGGCGGAGCGGCGCCCCCCGAGCGCATCGAGACAAACGACGCACGCGGCCGCCTCTCCGATGTACGCTAGGGACTTGACGCAGTTGACACACGCACTGTGCTGCTCGTGCTGCCCCCCGGTGTCACGAGCATCTGGGTCGGGGTCGGGGTTGCGACAGATGGCGTAGCTCTGCCCCACGAGGTGGGCGCGACACACGTCGCACTTCGTGGCGTCGCGTTGGAACTCGACCAGGTTGGTGAGGATCTCCGAGGACGTCGCGAGGGAGAGAGTCGTGCACGTCGCCATGGCTGCGGTGGGTCGTGCCGAATTGTGTGTTTGGTGGAGCGCGACGGGAGGTGCTCTCCCCACCCCCTCCTCCTCCTCAACTCTGCGTGGGTCGACGAGCCTTCGGTACCAAGTGCAAGACTCTTTCACGCAAAAAGAAAAAAGGGCCACGTACCAAACCAACTCCTACTCGAAGACACATGACCCGGTGCGTGACCGACGGCGACATCGAGCATGGACGACGGGGCAACTATGTCCTGGGTGGGTGGACACTCAAGCACATGCCTTTGTTCCTACGTGCAGTGAATGTGCCCTTCTGGCAAGCCGATGTCGACGAGCCCGACGAGGGGAGCTCCAAGGCCGAGGTTTTCCTGCTCAAGACACTCTGCACCGGACACGGACAACGCGACGTTTCGATGGATCTGGACGAGGAGATGATCCTAGGTCTCCTTGGGGACGAGGCCAACCACCTGCCCGTCATGGAGGCGTTGAGCTGCCTCCTTGACTACGACCTGGACATGGGGGATGTCGAGTCCGGCCTCGAGTACGACAGCGAAGTTGAGGACGTTCGGCATATCGTCGCCCAGTTGCGTCTTATAAAGTGAGCAGAGGGCGCCCACGAAGTGGCAAACAGAATCGAAGGGAGAAGCAGGTTTTGAGAATCTTTTTTAGGTCATAGGTTTCAAATGCGACGCGCCCTTGAAAATACAAAAAAACCGAGCCCATGAGAGACACTCTAGTCCAAGTAGGTACTAAACATAGAGAGTACCACTCCGCCCTATCAGAGGCAATAGACCGCGACGGCGAGGATGTCGCGCGCCACCAAAAGAAAAAAAAAGATCCACCTCCCCTGTAAGGGGTTTTTTTTTTGCGTTACCCTGTATAGTTTCTTTTTTTTTCTGGTGACTTCCATTGGAAGTCGCGTTGTGCATGCCACCGCACACCTCGTCAGGCGGAGTGTCTACGGCGCCGAAATCGGCACTTCGGCACTTGGCAGGTAGTAGCCGTCGTGTCGCGTGTGTTGAACCCCCTTTCTTACTCTCACTAGGTTTCTCTCGTCGGACCCGAGATCGCGACGGGGCGTCCCCTGATCGACGATGACCAGTGCCCTCGTGCCCACATCATCTCTTGGGTTTCCTCCTGTTTTCCCCCAGCGTGTACCACACCGCGAACTCCGAGAACATAATCCCGTATTGGGGGAAGAACATGTCCTGCCCCGACCCCAGATCCCTGGAGAGTTGGAAGATGTGACGGCGATCCTTTATGCTCAACGTGAAGACGGCGTGCGAAAGGACAGTGTACCTTTCCCAGGTGGGGTAGGTGATGAGCTGCCGTTCGATCATGAGAAAGGCGTCGGACGAGGGAGGTAGAAGGGTGCGGGGTGGGGAGGGGGGCGTACGTCGATGCCCCGCTTTAGAGTAGCCCCCCATGTAAAAAAAGAAATCATCACAAACGTCCCGGGGTGTCGGGGAAAAAGTTCACTCCCTCGGGGGGAGGGGTGGGGTGGGGAGGGGAGGGGTGGGGTGGGGTGGGGTGGGGTGGGGTGGATCTCCAGCAATCGAATATGCTCGTGCCACCTCCCATTGAGACGTCGCTCATTGCACCTCCACGAGTCCGTAGGCGACCATGATGTTCACCTTCTTTTCACCCTCCACGTTGAGCTCCTTGACACACTTGAGATGCACGTGGTTTTCGTTGAATGCCGGTCGGTAGACCGCCTCCCCCCACTTGACGATGCGCCCCATGTTGTGCTTGTTTCGAAACTCCTCGTAGAGCTCCTTGAACCGCTCCATCGTCACGAAGCCCTTGTTCATGTCCACCTGCCGGATTAAGCTCCCATCCTTGATGAAATCCTGGACAGGATCCGTCTCGCGCCGGCAGCGTTCGTGGTAGTCGCGGAAGGCGGGTGGGAGCCGCTCGGGGACAGACATTGGGTCACAGGAGCCGGTGTGGCGAACAAACTGCTGGTAGGAAACGACCTCGCGGCGGTGCAGGTTGCCTAGCTTCTTATCGATGACCATGGCGATCCCACCGTCCCGGGGGCGGACTGGATACGGCATGAGGACGGCTCCGAGGCGACGACCCATCTGGTTTTGGTCGTTCTTGAACCCAGGCCGCCCGTTGCCAATCCAAAAGTGCTGGGCCTTGCACTTCATCACCAGTGGTTTCCCGTTTTTCACGGCGTAGCTCGCATACTCCCCTCCCGTGGAGATCTGCCACTCCTCCTGTTTGAGGCTGAGATCGGAGGCCACCTCGTTGCAAAAGATGACTTCCGCCTCTCCGTCCTTCATTACCTGCGACATGCCAAACAGAGGCTCCACGTTCGACGAGAGGATTCCGCGCTTGTGCGCCGGGAAGAAGTTCAATTGAGCGTTCATGATCGTCGACTTGCCACAGCCTCCGTACCCTTCAAAGAAGAGCGTCAGCTGGTGATGGTCCATTTCCCCGACACGGAACAACAGCCGCCCCTTCAGGGCGTACAGGAAGAACTTGTCGTGGTCCACGAAGCGCTGACACGTGTAGATGTGGTCGATCTCGTCCGTGTCGAAGTCGAAGCAGGCGCGGCCAGTGTCAACGCAGAAGCAACGATCCCCCTGGATCAGATACTGCCCGTGGCCGTCGAATGACCTGGGGACGATCCCTACCTGCTTCATCAGCGTCCCATCCGACAGTCGAACGAAGCACTCCGCGGCAACGTCGAACGGCTCGGTATGGACCCTGTAGGTGGCCTCGGACGGAAACGATCCTGCCGCCCTTGCCCGGGCGACTCTCTTCTCGAGGGTGCTCCGTATCTCCTGGTCGAACAGCTCGAGGCACTGGGATTCGTCGACCCGCTCCCATAGCGACCCCACCACGGAGAGTATCGCACGGGGCTGCATGCCCTGGTCGACAAGGGGGATGAGGATGCGTTTGCACGGCACGTACTTGCGACCGTCGGTGAGCGTCACGAACGACTGATCGGTCAGAGCCAATCCCTCGAGGTGTCTCGTCGGGATGCGCACACACGCCCCCGTCTGTTGCTGAGACATGTAATTCTCCATCTCCGCGATGAATCCGGCGTCGTCTATCTCGTTCCCCGGGGAGGAGATGAACGTCTGTGGGTCCACGCTTCGCCACATGTGTCCATCCGCTGGGAGCACAACGTGCGACATCGGGTCGAAGGTCTTGGAGGGCCACCGAGGCAGATCGAAGGTCTCGTACTTCCAGTCGTTGTCACAGGATTCTCTGAGATGATCAAACTCGACCTGGTCGAGGTCAGCGGGCGTCGACAGGGCAAGGTCGTGTGTGTCGTGCGGGAACAGGAGTCGCCAGCGTTTCCCGACCGTCACGTCCAGCTTCTCGATCTTGTCCGGGAGATTTTGGTGGAGCCACCGCGCCACCTCCGGGAGGTCGATGGGGTACTTCTTCCTGTCCAGCTCCCAAACGTTGCACTCCCGGAAGCGAATCCCCTTCTTCATGTCGTACTCGAGGTCCTGCAACTCCTTGTAAATGTCGTATGGGAAGACACAGTCGAGATGTGCGATGCAGACGTCACCCGGGTCGGGGGCCGTGCACACGTACGCCGGGTCGTTGAGCATCTTCCTGCGCAGGCTCGTCACCCACTCGGCGATATTCCCCCACTCCTCCCGGTGCCGGTACTCAAAGGCGAATTCGGACTTGCTGCAGTAGACGACCGCGCCGCGACCCAGTTCGTCCCCCGAGTAGCTCCGCAGGTGATGATTTTCCTTCAGTGGCGGTGCCTCCGGCATGTGTCGTTGCGAAATGTACTTCTCGAGGTGCTCCAGGTTCGCCATCGGTCTCGTCGCCCACCTCCACACCTGGTAGTCCGACGTGTACGACGTGTGTGTGGAGACAAAGTCCTTGACACTTGTGCTGAACTCGTATGCCATCGTCTTCAACCCGGTCTTCGTCAAGACGCGCCTGAACAGCCGATCCTCCGCCCTGCGATATCCAAGCCCCTCCAGTTTCTCTCTCATGCTCATCAGCGCGTTCTGGAAGTTGTCGTTCTTCTCCGGCGCGTACTCAAGATACGATTCGATCGACCCCTCGAAAGACTTCCTGTTCCGCTCGCTCGGCTGCAGCATCCCCTCTCCCACCAGCTGTTCACCCCAAGTGGGACCCGACGCCGGATCCAGTCGCGACGTCACGTAGAGACGAGCCATTGCGGTAAAAAACGAGCGTATGGCCGCAAGCACCCTCCTCGCCTCGGTCATCATCCGCGAGGTGGAATCATCGTCCCTGAGATCGTGCACCACAATGCACCTGTGCAGAATGCTGAAGAGTTCATCGTGCTGTTTCATCATGTGCAGGAAGCTGTCGTAGTCACAAATCCCCTGCAGAGTCATCCTGCCACCCATCGGGTCGATGTTCTGCCGTGAGTAAATGTAGTTCATCATCGACCAGGGCTCGTAGACGCCCTGTGCATCGTGCCACAGGTCACGGTACTCCCGTATCATCCGGCGGAGTGTCGTCTCGTTCGGCATCGTGTCCATCGCATCCTTCCTCCCCTCCTCCGCGAGACGAGGCAGCGTCCACGCTGGCTCGTCTCGCTCAAGCTCTCCCTGCTCATAGGCCATTGAACGACTCGACCGTGTGTGGGTCGAGCGGTGCCGTCAATCTGACGCGACCCCCGGCGCTTGGTAGGCGGTGGGTTGTACCCCGTCTCACTTTGCGTGTTTTTGGTACACATGTGAAAACCCGACATCTTGGTGTTACCAAACCAAGGGACGCTCTCGGCGCGACGCGTGTGCATGTGGACGGAACAGATCATGGTCGAGCGACGATGTGACTCGAGGCCTACATCGACGCGCCCCCCCTCCCCCTCCTTCACCCACCCCACCTCCCCCTCCTTCACCCACCCACCTGCCCCTCCTCCCCCACACCCACGCACGACTACTGGTCCTGATCGTCGTTCTGTTCACTTTTGAGAAAACGTGTCAGACTTGATCAAACACTCCCCCCTTCCTCCCCCCCCCTTCCCCCTCTCCTCCCTCACCTTGGTGGTCGCGGGGCTGTGGGAGAGTCCCCGTTTTCTCTCCAGGATGCTACACACAAAGGAGTGCCCCTTGCAATCACAGTGGATCCTGAGGGGTCATTACCGCAGCGACACACAGACATACAAGGTCAACCATGTCCACCTCATGGATCTGGATACCATCGGGTGCTGGGTGGGCCTGTCGACGCATCTCAGGCCAGGGGTTGCGTTCTGCACGACCGGCGTAAGCTACGCTGTGAGGGGTCGGCCCCTCGTGAGTATCTCCCTCTTCAGAGACGGGATCCGCCCCGAATGGGAGGACACTCGCAACGATGACGGTTTCAACTGCACGATGCGTTCTGAAATGAGCAGCGACGAGGTCGACGCCCTCTGGGACGCACTCGTGATGGAACTCGTGAGGGGCGGCTTCTGTGACAGCATGCTCGGGGTACAGCTGACAAGGAAGATTTGCAGACGCACCCCAATCATAAAGTTCGACGTGTGGATCGCTTCCACGGGCTCAAAACATGTAGTACTGAAGCAGCTAAACAGCATTCCTGTCGCCAATGCATCTTTCTCGTGTTCTCAGCGACCCCCACCTTCACACGGATGACCAACAACTCCTGGTGATATCTCCATGTGCCTTTGTAGCTCAGTTGGACAGAGCGGTGGACTTCTAATCCACAGGTCGCGGGATCGAATCCCGCCAGAGGTGTAATCTTATGCAGCCCTCACATTCTCACCCTCTCCCTCTCTTCCCTTGTTTTCATTCCCACCACCCATACACATTTTGATGTCCTCGCTGTCCTCGCTGTCCTCGCTGTCCTCGCTGTCCTCGCTGTCCTCGCTGTCCTCGCTGTCCTCGCTGCCCTCGCTGCCCTCGCTGCCCTCGCTGCCCTCGCCCTCCTCGCCCTCCTCGCCCCCCTCGCCCTCCTCGTCACTGTCTTCGTCTCCCTCGTCCTCATTTTCACTTTCCTCAAAAACGGCGTGCATCTCTTCATCCGGCACGTCAACGAGCACCATTTTCCGATAGTTCTCAGACGAGAAGACCTCCCGCTCGTAAAACTGCGTCTGCCTCCGCTTTCGCTTGCCGGTGACTATGTTACCTGCGTCAATGCCGTCCATCTCACCACCACACGGGAGCGCCTGCGCACCTGGGGTGTCCGCCACCCCCAGGGCGTCCGTGTCGTCGAGGATAAAATCCACCAAACTACCGGCGTCGTCGTCGTCGTCGTTGCTGTCACTATCGGCCCCACCCCCGTCCTCCACTCGATTCTCATCGACCTCCCTCTCCTCTCGTGGGGGTTCGTCGACTGGGCTTCCCCTTTCCACGATATGATCGATAGAATCAGACGCAATGGGCGTTGTCGAGACACGGGTGGCCATGTTACCCACCGTTTACACCGCGTCTCCCCCTCACCCACCGAAAAGCTCCCATTCTGATGGCGACGCGCTCGTTGGGCGATTTTTTTTTTGTGTAGTGGCAATACAACACAACCGAGCACTTCCGAAACACCATGGCCTCTGGATCGATATACGACATTTTGGCCGTTGGTCTCCTCGACAGGTTCTTGACCGGGAATCCAACCCTGACCTTCTGGCGCTCGAAGTGGGGTCGTGCCACAAAGTTCGCGATTGAGTCTCTGACACAGCCCTTCAACACGACGGTATCCTTTGGTCAGGAGTCTCAGATCCTCCTCAACCGCGCCGGCGACATGGTCTACTGGACCTACGTCAAGGTGGATCTCCCGGGCATCGTGGCCTGTGACACGACCAAGGAGAACTGCGCCGGCATCGCAAAGGGCAACCGATTCCCTACGAACTTCAACGATGGGGAGCACTGCAACCCGTCAAAGGCCGCGGACGAGGCGGCGCTCATCGAGTATCTCGATGCGGGTTTCAACGACATGAGCAGCGAGCAGCAGGTGCAGGCCCTACAGGATGCGAAGGACGCGTGGCGTCGTGAGAAGTACGGTGCCGGGCGCGAGCTCGGCTGTTGTTCGGACGAGGCCACGGACTGCCCCAATCAGGTCTGCCCCGAGCTCGGCGATACGTGGTGCCACTACTGCAACGACGTGGGGCACTTCATGATCAACCGAGCAAAGTTGATCATCGGCGGTCAGCAGATCGATTCGCTCTGGGGCACCTTCCTTTTCTGCTGGGAGGAGCTCTCCGGGAAGAGCGGCCGTCGCCTCACGGAGATGACCGGTCGCAGGTACACGCGATCGCAGCTGGCGTGCGACTCCCGCGAGGAGCGGACGCTGTACATCCCGCTCCCCTTCTTCTACACACTCGCATCGGGCTCGGCCCTCCCCCTGGCATCGCTCTCCTACCATGGCGTCCAGATCAACATCGACTTTGCAAAGTTGGAGGATCTCATCATCGTCTCCCAAGACTCGATTGCGGTGCGAAATGCGCGCACGGGTCTGGGGCTCAACGCGTCCGACCTCCGCGCCGAGATGGAGGTCTCCTACGTGTACCTGGACACCACGGAGCGAGACAAGTTCCAGTCCGCCCACTTCGAACAGATCGTCGTGCAGACACAGCACTACTTCAAGACTGAGAACAAGGAGATTTGCCGCATCCCACTCTCCTTCAACCACCCGACGCTCGAGCTGATCTTCGGCGTCCGCCGCCAGTGTCAGATGCGGCACAACAACTGGAGCAACCTTTCTGGCGTCGATGGGCGCGACCCCATCGTGGCGGCCGAGTTGCTGTTGAACACGACTTCCCGATTCGGTAAGAAGCCGGCGCTGTACTGGCGCGGGGTCGTTCCCTACCAGTTCCACTCCAACATACCCGACTGTTTCATCTATGTGATGAGCTTCGCACTCACCCCCGAGGACTCGTCGAACCCCTCCGGTAGCTGCAACTTCTCCCGTATCGACAACATCGAGCTCGTCCTCGACATGCAGTCGACGCTTGCGAACGAGTCGTACACCGTCTTCATCTTCTCGCGCTCCTGGAACCTCATGCGCTACCGCGAGGGCGTCGCCGGTGCGGCCTTCCAGTAAAGACTGAGCGGGAGAGGCCCCGCCTCGCTTCCCGCCGACCCAACGGGAACTGGGGTGCACACACACTCACAGAAGAACACTCGGGCGAAAAAAGAAACAGTCGGGGCGTGCCCCCGACCGTTGCTCAAGCGGCGTCATGAGCCACCGACACCTCGGGGAGAGCCTGTTTCGCGCACGACCCTCTCTTTTTTTTTGTGTGTGTGAATCTCACTTCCCCCCTGACTCGACACCCAGCGAATGTGCACGGATCCCGTCTTCCGGCAAGCTACCGTCGTGTGTGTGAGTCTGTCGCCGTCGTAGACCCACGTCTTGTGCATTTCCTATCGATCACCTCGGGCTACCAACCCCCTCCCCCACCCGACACCTATTTTGACACTGGGTCACGATGAGCAGATGCGACTTCCCCTGGATGCCCCAGGCGAACGGATCGTTCCCCCTGCCGTGTATCTAGTAGTCTTCGCCCCCAGCCTCGTACGAGTCTCTCAAGTAGCAGTTACCCGGGTCCACCTTCGTGAAGTTGTACTGAAAACACACGAGGGGGTTGAAGGTGTTGTGAACGAAGGCACAGAACATCGTCAGCACGAGCAGCGCCGCGACGACCTTCAAAATGTACTCTTCCGGGTTGATCTTGCCCCACAACCATGGCATGTGAAGCATTGCGCCCATGAGCATCAGTCCCCGAATCTGCTCCAGAATGAACAAGATGAACTGCAGCTTCAGGACGATGGAAAGGATGCCAACAAGCTTGGCGTAGCGCCCGTACTTCTCCTGGAAGCTCTCGTGCCCCTCGCAGCGGTCCGGGTTGTACTGTTGTCCCTCCCCACCCCCACCATCGTAGCCACCCCCACCCCCACCCCCACCCATGACTACTTTCATGCCAATCGCGACGACGGCCAGCAGCACGATCGCCCCGATGACACCGGCGACCATACTACCCTCGCCGTGGGCGTGACCTTCCATGGCTTTTTCTATTGCCAGCGCATTGGCATCCCCGAGCGACTTCGCCAATGCGGCGAAGTCGGCCTTCTCCGTTTCCGTGTTGCCGACGGCTCCCGATAACGAATCCGTAATCAGTTCCTTGGCGAACGTCTTCCCCATGCTCTTCGCGCTCTCGAGGATGCTTTCAGACGTGAGGTGAGCCTCGACCGTGTTCGTCAGGACCGTGCCGTCCAACGTGATGCCCTGGGGTGACATAATCTCGATTGTCCCCGAACTGGTGGCCCTGACCGTGGACTTGTTCATGTCGTTGATGATCTTTGTGGCGATGTCCTCCGATTGCGACTCCATCTTTGTGGTCGTCAGGGTTAGCGTGTCCGGACCATTCGAGACGGCACCCAATTTGTTGACCAGCTCCGCCTGAGTCTCCTGTTTGACCTTTTCCTTGATGGCCTTCTTGAGGCTGGTGTTCGACTGCAGACTCCCCTTTGTGGAGGTCAGGAGTCGAGCACTCGTGCTCTGTTCGATTTTCGAATTAGTTATCCGAATCCCGCAGAACGGCATTGGGAATGCCTCGTTTATCAACTTGTTTTGATCCATCGCGTATTTGGCTAGCTCGCCCATGCCTGCCGCGACATACGTCGATGCGTTGCGCATGTTGCCCTCCAACGCCGCCTTGCGATCGGCACTCACCCGCAACTGCAGATCTGTGCACGACAAGCAGGACGCGTTCGGGTCGACGGTATGCCCACGGTCATCGATGTGCTCACATTCGGGCTTGATGGCGATCGTTATACTGGCCCGTTGGTTCAGGACGGTCTCGCTCTCATTCGAGGAGTTCTGGATCTCACACGTGATACTCCGGGACGTGTTGATCTGCTCCGCGGCCTGAATAATTCGCTGCGCGCACCCCTCGGACAGGCTGCTCTTCCCCGCGCCCTGCGACGAACTCGTGTCGCTCATCATGGACTTCACACTGGCACCGCCAAACATGGACATTGGTCCCATGTCAACACTGGCCGATGCACTGACCACCAGCGCGCTCGCCTGGGCCTCGATGTACTGCGATGCCTCGGTTCGACATGGTTGATCCGCCCCCGTCGCCTTGAGAATCTCGTCCATCGCGATTGGCACCTCTTTGACACCCATCTGGTTCTTCAGGACATCGTCACAGCCTTTCTGTGTGATGTTTGTCAGCATGACTACCGACCGACTCTCCACTTTGCACAACACGAGGTAAAAAAAAATCAGCACTGCAATAGTCGGAGTATTCCCAAAACCTCTGCGGGCGACACGACAGACGCCTAGAATGCGGCTCAACGCTGTGTGGGACTGGTAATGCGCTTCACGCCAATGCTCACCTGCGAGTCCCTCGACGATGCCACCGACCTGTGCGTGTCGAAATCATGGCGACCCCCAGGGGGAGGAGCAAAACTTTCGTGCTTCTGCATGGAAGACAGACCATTGGTGGGGTTGCCATTACCACCCCCAGATCGCTCCCCCTGAGTGCCACTGCTCACCCTTTGGGGCGGCCTGACAAATCGTGCACCCCTACTCGTGTCGACGGGGTCGTTCCTCCCCGACGCCAACGGGGCATCTGCGAGCTGTCTTTCGCGAGGGGCGTATTGGGTGTGGGTCGACTGGAGCATGCCGCTTCCGGTGCGCGGAGGGTCGTCTCCCTCTCCCTGGACCATTATCTGTGAGATCGAGTCGCTCGGCCCTATGTCGTCACAGCTCGCCTCTCGCCTCGCGATCGGGCGTGAGGATGCTCGGCTGACCTGAGATGCACCGTCCTCGTCGGCCTGCCGGTACGCCTTCGGCGCGACGGCACTCTCCTCGTCGGCCTGCCGGTACGCCTTCGGCGCGACGGCACTCTCCTCGTCGGCCTGCCGGTACGCCTTCGGCGCGACGGCACTCTCCTCGTCGGCCTGCCGGTACGCCTTCGGCGCGACGGCACTCTCCTCGTCGGCCTGCCGGTACGCCTTCGGCGCGACGGCACTCACCTCGCTCGCCAACTCGACTCGCACGTTCTCGGTCGTGACGATCGTGTAGAAGGCCTGGCGCGCCGCGTCCATGCACACGACGCGCTGGGTCAGCGTGTCCCCACTCGAAAAGTAGCTGCCATTCACGACCCCGTCCTGTTGCCCAATGCACTCGAGAAAGCGCCGCGTGAACTCGACGAGGGAGGGGGGTTTGACCATCGGGCGACGACCGCCCCGGAAACGTTCGTTGACATACTGGGCGAAGCAGCTTTCATATGTGTCCTGCATGTCGGGGGCTGTATGTCGCACAAACGCGATGTCGTCCTGTATGACATCGTCCGACCATGCGTGCACGCGCTTCAGACCAGTCTGGTAGTACGCCCCACTCACGTCCTGCCGACACTTGTCGTAGAGCCCGCGGAACCCTCGATCCGCGAGGCTCATGAGAATTTGGAGCAGCCTTTGCCCGTTTTCATGTGCGAAGATTCCGGCCGCGAAAATGCCAGGGTGGTTCATGGTGGCTTCTCTTGGTGGATGTCGAGTGGGAAATTAGGAGTGGGCCCACGAACGAAGGGTGGGGCGGAGGGCATGTTCCGACGCGCAGAGCCGGTCCCACCGCCGCGATAGGGCCCGCCCGGAACCGTTCCTACACCACCTCTCCGTTCTCGTCCTCCGTCTGCACCAGGTTGGGTGACTGTGACTTGCTCATCTCCAGGCTGGCCGCCTCGACCTGGAAGTTCATCTGCTGCCTCCTTCGTATCTCGCCTCCGCTCAATTGGAACTTTTTTGAAAGCTTCCAGTAGACAGGGAGACACAGCTTGAACGATGCGATGTCAGTGGAGGCCTTGTACCACATGACAGAGTCGGTCGGATTCGTGCTCGAGACAGTCCCATCCAGCACAAGAGCCTTGTAGTCGGACGTGCAGGCCGTCATGACACGATCGAACTCGTCAAACTTCTTGTATTGTCCAAAGTAGTACTTGTAGAGTTTCTGTCGGTTGGTCAGGATCGTCTCCCGCAACGTGAATATGTAGTCGATGTTGGTGCGAAGGGACACGTCGACGTCCATCATGTACTGGGCAGCGCACATCAACGCGATGTGGTCGTGCCTGCCATTGAAGAAGATGGAGCGCATTGTGTTCGTCCTGAGCACTCCCTTCTGGTAGAGACAGTCGTCGAGTAGTATGAGCATTGTCCTCTTCTTCCCTCGGTTCACTAGCTCCCTTTGCAGTGCGACGGCTCTGTCCAGCTTCTCCTGCGAGAAATGATCAAAGATGCAACTCTCGGGGAGAAACTCGCGAAACATCTGAAGCGTGTCCTCTGTCGGTGCCATGGCGAGCACGTAGTCGGGTCGCGGCATGTGCCGCAGGATGTCCTTCATAAGAACGGACTTCCCCGTGTGTCGCTTCCCGAGGATGAAGGTGATTCGTGACTCCTTTATGCTGTCCGGCGAAAACTTTTTCACCCTCAGCGTCGTCATCTTCCTCGTTACCCGTTTTAGACGACACCTCATGAAAAAAACAGCGCCCCCGACGCCCGTCGCGCACGAGCCTGAGTACACCGCGCTCCACTGCGAACTTGTCTTGGGAAAACGTGCGTGTGGCTTCGCGTGAAAGGAACTCGACGGAGGGGAGGGGGTGAGGGGGGACCCAAGGACGCCCTCGTGATGCTCAGTCTCCAGCTCCATCGGACAGGGTCCCCGTCCGCAGGAGGGAGACGCGGTCCTCAATGGTGGGGTGAGTACGGAAGAGTCGCTGCCATCGGCCCGCCAGGCCGCGCCTCGGTGTCGCCCCGAAGGCCGCAGCGACCGCCGGGTCCGGCGCGATGCACGCGTGGGAGACGGCGCCATTCAGTCGGCCGAGCAGGTCGCGCCGCGTCGAAAGGGCGTCGTTGTGTACTGCGATGAGGGCACCTGCCATCGCCTCGTGGCCGTATTTCGCGGCGGACATTGAGTCTGCTCGGTACTCGGCGTCGCGTGAAACGGAGAATCGGTACACGTCCGCCGTCATCTTCATGATGGCGCCCCCGGCAATGAAGGCAATGCCGACGGTCGTCATGTTATCGTCGTGGTGCGACACCCCCCAGTCGTAGAGGTGCTGTCCAAATGTGTAGACGGCCCCCATCCCGACCACGATGAGTGCGAGGTTCGTGCTCGTCGCGACGTCCCCCATGTGTATGTGTGCCAGCTCGTGGCCCAGCACCGCCTTCAGCTGACTCTTCGACAGCGCGGAGCGGAGTCCGTCGGTGACCGCCACCGTCGTGTCCTTGCCCAGGAGGGTCCGATTGAACAGCACGACGTCATGACGCACCATTCCCGACGCAAAGGCATTGGGCTCCCTCGTCGGGATCACGTAGACATGCGCAGGGCGAGGGACGCCGACCTCGTCCGCGACCCGATGCACAAACAGCTCAAAGCCTCGATCGGCCGGCTTGCCCCCCATGAGCGAAGCCACGCGAGGCCCACTGACGACGCCGAGCGCGAGCAACGCGATCGCCATCTCCACCAGGACCGCACACCTCAATGCGCACACAAGGCCCCGTTGCTCCCTCAGCACGACGACGAGTAGAAACGCAATCGCCACGTATGCGACGATGTAGGGCCACAGGACATGGTACAGCCAAGAGCCTTCCTCCCCAAAGGGACCATGGGCTCGGTCGCCCGAGGGGCCCTGGGGCCCTGTGGACGACGCGACGTTGCAAAGGGCGGCAAGCACCGTCGCCAGGTGCATCTCTGCGCCGTGTGTCTGTGCAACTTGCTGAGTGTGCGTGCACTCGCCGTACCAAAAGGAGGTGAGTCTCTCCCCCACGCAAAAAAAAGCGCTTGTCCCCCGTACCAAAAAGAGGGGAGCCGTCTCGTACCAAATACGAGACGCCCACCCACGGCATCGACACGAACACAAGCATCATGGACGTCGCCTGCTCCCACCTCGCGTCGACGGCTCGTGAGATCGACACAAAGTACACGGCAGTGACGACCGCGTGGACAGACAGCTCGCGTGGCGTCACGTGCAGCGGTCTCTCCTGCCTCGGTGGGAACATCACGGATCAACGCCTCGTCTCCAAGGACGGCCACGTGATCCCCTACGTGCGCACGGACAACTTCGATGAGCTCCTGGGTGTGGTCGACCCTGGGAACGTCATTGTCACCACGGGCGGCGGTCATCTCGCACACTTCCTGGAGCACATCGCCGAGCACGCTGCCCACGAGGGGTACACCCTCGATCCCAGCACCAGTGTCGAGCCGGGCAAGGTGGCGATGCGCTTCCAGAACTCATTTGTGGGAATCAAGGAAGGAGAAACGCGCCAGGTGGCCCCCTCCAACTTTTCGTACCAGACGAGTGAGGCCGACGATCCGCGCAACCTCACGATCGTCTTCACGCCCTCCGACTACTACGTTCATGTGGACGGGGTGGGGCACACGCCCCTGCTCGCGCACGAACGGGTCGAAAATACGGACAACCGCAGGCTGAGTGAGAAATGGTTCACGGTGACTGCGAGCGACCTTGCCGTCGGCCAATCCACGATGGGGGGGCCGTTCAAACGCCACCACGGGGAGCACGGTGACAACCCCATCGTCAAGGGCGAAACAGCGACCCCATGCGAAGACAACGTCAACGTGGAGCTGGGTCTTCGCGGGAGTGGGGCACGTCTGAATCGGATGCTCGTGGTGAGCGTGCCACTGGAACAGAAGCCACGTCAGACACACTGGGAGCACTGTTACGAGGAACCGGTTCTCTACCGCTCATGCAACAGCGAGGAGGACGGGGAGAGCAACGTGGGCACTGCTCGCGCGGCCGTCCTCGGGGTCGGTGAGACGATTGGCGAAAAGGACATTGCAGACATGCAGCTCAAAATCGACCCCGCTGGGACGATCGTGGTGACACAGATCGACTACAACACCCTGTCCCTGGCGGCGGACGCCAAGGTCGTGACCGTGGGGAAGGAGGCGGTAGAGCTCGCGATTCGCGACATGAACCGGCAGTACGAGATGTGCGAGGACGCATGCCGGCTCTCGGAGCTCCCGGCAATGCTGCACAAGTTGACGCGGGCGGACCACACGAAGATCCAGAAGACGCTCGAGGCAGTCGTCAAGAAGGAGACGGAGGAGGTCAAGGAGCAAGTCGCAGCAAATCCATTCAAGCCTCACAAGAACGCCCTTCGTGCCTTCCAGTGACCTGGCACACACATTCCGCGCGGATCGTCGATTGACTCGAGCCCTCCCGACCCTGACGCGAGGGGCGGATCAAACGACCCTGGGGCCGCACGCACAAACGCCATGTACACCACGGTCTCCGAAGTACAACGTGTGTGGTGTGGGTTGACTTTTGAGAAATCAGGCGTAAGGTGGTTGTCTAGCACGTCAGATGAGAATCCACCCGACAGGGTTCGACGGGGAAAACGGACATCCCCGACGGGGCTCGAACCCGCGACCACCGGATTAAAAGTCCGGCGCTCTGACCAACTGAGCTACGGGGACCTCGCTCGTGTGGCGTCGAGCGGGCCGCCCCATCTACGCGGGCGCTGCTCTTACACATGATTTCATGTGACACACATGGGTGTTGTCCAGCGTCTTGTCTTCTCGGAACACCCCCCCCCAGTCCGTGTAGAACACCCTCGCTCGCGGGAGCCGGCGTCGTATTTCGACGCAGCACGCGCTGCACGGCCTCGACATTCGGTGCGAGCCCGACACCCTCGAGACGAGGAGGCGGAGCGGCTTGTGCTGCTTCATCTTGAGTGGGTCGATTGCACGAAGGCAGTTGACCTCGGCATGCCTCTCGTACAGGTTTGATGCGCAGGCGACGGTGCGCCTCCCGCTGTAAAGCGCGGCAATGTGCAGGGGGACGTAGGAGGGGAGTCGCGTGCCATCCCGCTTCATTTTATCGACGAGGGACTCTACGTCTTCTGCGAACCGCGTCTCCCACCCCGACATGCGACGGCGTCTTCCCCGTGCTGCCCGACCTCTCTCTCACCACGCGCCCCACCAGCCTCAGAGTTTGACGCTGGGTCCCCGCCACGACTCGGGGAATCCCACCCACCCCCTGCGCCTCCGTCGGGAGAATCGTCGAGGCGAATGGCCTTGACGTGTGCGCGACGCGTGTGCAGCGCGCTCAGGGCCAAGTACAAGGACGACCCGCGACATCAGATGGTGGGGCTCTGCTGGCAGGGCTCTGTGTGGGAACCACTGACCAGGTCGTCTCCCCCCAAGGACCCGGGTGTCGACCTTCGCGACGAGGGTGCTGCCCGATCGAGAGGGCCTCGCCCCCCCCCTCCCCGACAGACGTGAGTGCAGAGAGACCGACCCACTATGAACGTCTACGGGGAGCATCGGGGGGAGGGGGGGAGGGGAAGGGGGGGGGAGGAACAACGGTACACGCAGCTCAGTCTTCCGACACCTCTTCGACGCGTCGCGCCCGCGTGCCCTGCACGACCTGGTCGATCTCAACATCTATGCTGAGTTTCAGGCGACGTTCACGACGACGCATGTTTTGGAGATCATGCCTCATCACTAGTATCTCGGGGTCGTCTCTGTAGACGTCCCTGCATCGGCGTTCGTAGGCCCTTTGAGCAGCCGTCGCGTACGTGTTGATGTCTCTCCGTAACGTTTTTAGGCGTCTCCACCGTTGAAGTAGCTGCGGGTGTGTGTTGATGCAGCGCCTCCTGAGTGCGCCCTCTCGACGGAGCGCCCTCGACACTTCGTGTCGAATCGACATGAGGGCGTCCCCCTCCTCGTCGGTCTCGACGCGTGGGAAGGGTTCGTTGCGACACAGGGGGCACCGGAGGACATTCGAGCATTGAGCCCAATGCAGGCCACAGCTCACGTGCACGCGGTGTCCGCAGACGGGGAGGGCGAGGAAGGGTCCACCGGAAGAAAGGCAGATGCAACACTCGTCGTCGTCGCACATCCTGCCTCCTCCGAGAGGTTCCGGGGATGCCACACCGACCCACAAACTGCACTCTGACCGGGGCGCTCTGATTTTTCCGACGCGACCCGGAATTCGGGGTGGACGCGAAGCCCTGGTAATCCCCTGAAACGTCCACACCCTAATTTTTTTTTACTCGGACCAAGCGTCAACACAACAAGCCACCGAGATGGGCGAGAAAAAGGAAATCGTCATGCGCCTCAGAGACACGCTCGACGACCCCGGCACGCGCGACGACCCCGGCACGCTCGGTGACAGGCACCCCACGCCCTCGAGCGACTCTTGGCCCTCGAGCCAGCGGTGCGACGACGTGTTCCGTCGTGCCTCCAGTCCAAGGAAGAGACGCTTCCCGTGACGGCGTTAGCCTCACGGGAGAGGAGAGGGGGATGGGGAGGCGGACGCCGCCCCTTGTCCCCCCACTCGCGTCGTATGCGACCCGTCCGACCCCGCACATGACCGGCAGCGCCTCAACCTCCATTGGAGGAGACAACGCCGCGAGACTGGGAGGACAGGTAGCTTGACATGACTCGTACCAGGGCGGAGTCTTCGTCGAAATTCGCACTTGGGAATACGTTGTGCGTCGATGAGAATGTCTTCACGTCGACACGGGAAAAAATTCGGTGGCACACACGCATGTTGGCCTTTGTGTTGCAGACGTCGTCCTGTGTCCCACCGATGAGGAGGACGGGTGTCCCCAGCTTGGGGGCCTCTTGCTCGAGCTCGGCGATGGCACGTGTGACGACGAACGCGAGGCTGAGCGTGCTTCGCACGTACCGTCGGGTGTCGTCGCGCTCGAGGGGATTTGGAACTGAGAGCGGGTACTTGTACGTCAGGTAGTCCATGTAGTCGAGGCGCACCCTGCGCCTCGGAATTATGCGCTGCCCACGCACGACGAGCAGGGTCGGCCCCATCAGGTGCATGAATCCGAGGAGGAGAGACGACGTCGGGAACCAGGAGGCACATTTCACGCTGTAGGACAGGAATGGATGCAGCAGGACCAAGGCATCCAGCTGAAACGAGGGGTCCTCACGCAGCATGGACGTGACGAGGAGCCCACCCATGCTGTACGCGATACACGACCGTGCACCAGTGACGCGGAGGGCGTGTCGGATGTCAACGAGGCTGTTTTTGATGCTGCCCGACGCGAAGCCGCAGTCGATGTTGGATCCTGTCCTCGCAAAGGTGTGATCCTCGTAGTAGACAACGTGTATGCGGATGTTTTGCTCGCGGAAGCGCAGGAGCGCCGTCCTGTCCACAAAGGGGGAGTTCTTCCCGGGGACGACGAGTACGTCCTTGCCCGAGGCCATGTGGTCGGAGTGCAGAACCCCACCCCTCGGGAGCGGCAGCTCGCGCATTTCACTCATATCCCACACGGGGTCGGGGTACTCATGCACCACGTCGACACGAATGTCCTCGCCGAACGGCCTCTTTGAAAACGGAGGTCTCCCCGAGACGACACGGCGCTCGGAGCCAATGGCCACAACCATCGAGAAAACGTCGCCCCGACGGGGGACAAGCTCCACGCGATGCAAGAGACCGTCGATGGGTCGCACCCTGTATCTCCCGTCCGTTGTCCTCACACGCATGCTACTCTTGTGAGCGCCGCTGATCGAAACGCGTACCCACCCCTCGACGTCCCGAGTTGTGCGGTCGTACCAGTCTGCACCGCCCCCGCGCGCATCTCGCGCGAGGATGACGACCACGAGCAGGGCAGCCACACCGGCGACCATGACCGGGCGCATAATCTCAGGCTCCCTGCCCCTCTGAAGGAGTGTCGTTCGAAAAAAAATTGACACGGGCCCCCGCTGCCCCACCCCTCAAAAACGCCATCGGGGTGTGGCGAGCGTGTGCGCCAGGGGAGGACGGGGACAGGGGAGAGGGGCGGGGGGGGGCGTCACGAGCCTGCACTCGCCCCGTCCCCCGCGGCGCACACGTTCACCTCGTCGCAACCCCCGGGCCGGGCGAAGGCGAGCGTCCCCGCCACCAGCCCGTTTCGTCGAAACCCGATCCCGCGACTCGACAGATGGATGTCGAAGCATCGCAGGATGCCGATGCCGACGTACCCGTCGGCTCCCTCCACGTCCTTTGAGTTTACAAGAACGGGGACGCCGGGGAGTCGCTCGCTGCCCAGTGTGACGTCGGTCGTGACGACGTCGGAGCAGACGTTCTCCCCGTTGACGCCCGTCTGATGGACCGTCGTGCCCTGCGGTGCACAGACGGACAGCCGCCTGGCGACGGCGCGCGAGATGGAGACCGTCGTGGACGCCCCCGTGTCCACCACCACGTGGACCGTGACGCCCCCGAGGAGCACTGGCACGACGAATGCACCGCCGACGAGGACGGGGTCGAACATGTCGAACGACGACGTCCTCTGGTGTGCGTTGAACGTCATGTACCCCCTCCTCGGCTCGATGAGCACGGGTCCCCTGTGCAGGAGGTAGTCCGACGTGAGGATGTGAGGCGACCCCTGGAGCTGGTTGGTGACGAAGACGTCGGCGTCCCAACCCCCGATGCTGGGTACGTTGGTGCACCACGCGATGGGCGGGCACAGAAACATGTCCGACTGAGTCTCACTGGTCTCGCCGATCCCCATCAGCCTCATTGTGCAGCCGGACGTGTACATGCGACACCTGCCCGTCGCTGCAAAGTGGTTGGCCGCCTCGTGCATCTCGTAGTTGCTCATGGGGCGCGAAAGTGCGTGCATCGTGCGGTGGAAGCGCGTCCGAACCCCGAGTCTGGACGACGTGAGGCGCCTCTCCCTGCGAGTGCAGTTCATGTACGACAGCGAGAGCACGGGGGCTCCTGCATAGGCCGTGTCGACGAGGAAGAGGAGGGTTTCCCCCCCCATCCGCCCTTGCACTATGAGGCTTTCGTTGCCCGTCCCGTCGTCGAGCAGGAACAGCTGTACGGATCTTTCGTGGGTGGCGCGGTCGCGTTCTAGCAGCAGGACCACGAACGTGACCACCACCGCTGCCAAGACACCCAAGACGAGTACGGATGCCGCCATGCCCTTTCTCCTAACCTCTGCGAAAAAAAAAAGCCTCCCTTCCCATCCTCTAGAAGGGCTACCTCGATCTATTCCAAGACGCTCTCGTGCCCCAGGCACTGAGCCACCGCGTAGATCATTGCTCTCGTAACATTCCTGTAGCCGGCTCCAGCGATTCCAGGAGGGCGCCCGCGGCCTTCACCCATGTACGTTCTCGGCAAAATGAATCCGTGAATTTTTTTTTGTTGATCCTCCAGGTAAAAAGACAAAATGTCGTCGCCAAAGAAAGGGGCTCGCACCCCTGCACGACGTGTGCCCAGCTGCAAGAAGCGACCCGGAGTCAGCAGGAGCGGTGGAGGAAGTCCGGGGTCGACCAGGGCTGTTGCACGCAGCTCGAAAAAACGGAGGACCTCCCCCGGACCAGCAGCTGCGAATGTGCTGACCAACGACGCGCTCGCAACGATTGCCCTGCATCTCACTCAAGGCTCGCAGCGGTCCTGCGAGGACGCAGAGGCTATGCTCGCCCACTTTAACCGAGGGGGGGCATGGGGAGAGGCCGCGAGGCTCCTATGGGGCCAAGACGCGACGCACATCAAGACACGCAAAGACTTCATGGAGATGTGCTACAGGAAGCGGCAGCGATCCATGGTTGCCGGGTTTAACAACGAAGGGGACGTCAGCGAGGCGGAGCGTCGTGCGTTTGGAAAGTCGGAGCACATTGCGACAAACTCATGGGTAGTGCCTGGCCTGGTGGTCAGAGGCTATAACGACGACGGCTCGTCCTACGTCAACTACCGCCTATTGAAAAAGGGGGAAAAAGACAGGGTTGTCCTGGAGTCTGACCATGACAGCTACAACGGCACCGCGAGCGTCAGTACGAGTGTGCGCGGCACTAAATACCACCTCCGTGTGCCGAAGTGGTCAGGGCCTGGACTGCATCTGAGCCTGCCCTGATCGTCGAGCTGCTCCGTCGTGCGGACCTTGTCGGCGTTGCCCGTCATCGCGTACCTCGAGAAGAACGAGCACTTTCTCGATGGAACCACCATTAAGATTTACTCGGCAGAACCAAGGTCCGCTCCCCCCACGTCACGGTGGAGTTGTTCCGATCCTAAAAAAAACCCGGGAAATGACGTTAAGTCAAGAACTGGCAGGTACTAAGCTGACTTCTCGCTGGTGACAATCAGGAGTTGCGACTGGGAGGGGCGTCTTCAGAAAATCGTCACCGAATTTTTTTTTCTGACCTCCCTCGAAGTCGCGTTTTGCATCCGCTTGTGTTCGCTTCTCGTGTGACCGTCATACCGTCTCCACGACGGGTGGCAGCTCAAAGATGGGCCACCCCAAATCTTCCGACATTCGCCGGAAGATGGCGTCGTTCGCCTCGAGCTTGTCTCGCCCCTTGAGGAGGGTCAGGCCTTTCAGCATGTGGTGAAGTCCAAGGATCTGGAAGCATCGATAGAGCACGTACGAGTATGAGAGGAAGTTTGTCCTTGTCTTGGGTGAGTGTCGTTGGAAGGCGGGCTGCATCTGCAGAAACATGTTCTTGAGCTGCTCCTCCGTCCCCGCGGTGATGCGGGGTGCCCGCACGCCGCTGATCCGTGCCGTGATCTGTGCCACGTGGTCGTATCCCTTTTTCAGTCGGTGCTTACGCAGGGCTTCGCGCACGCGCTTCTGTGTCACATCGGCAGACGCCCTGACGTGTTGGCGCTCGTAGAGGTCCTCGCTGATGGATTGCAGTATGTCGTCAGGCACACTGTGTGCCTCCTTCCCCTGCACGAGCGCCAGCCACATCATGTAGTGGTTCACTCGTTTGTACGAGTACTGGCTGTACTCGACGACCTCGTCAAAGGACGTCGACGTCGACGTGGCGTCCAGGTAGGTCACGCTGTAGCCGCACAGGGAGCAGGACATTATGGAACGACTGCCGCACAGCAGCAGCTTGATTCCACACCGAGGACACTCGTCGCGGGTGGCCATCGCGACCTTGGGTGGTGCCTGATCTATTTCCGACAGGTACTCGTCCATTATCACGGATCTGTGCTGGGTCACGCGGTCATTCTCCCTGGAAAAAGCCTTGATCGTCTCGTTGTGGCTGCACGAGGGCTCCTTCGCCGGCGCGTCCGACGAATGGTACGTGCGGAGGTACGTGACGACCGTACGTTCGAAGTCATGCTCCCGTCGCATGCTTATGAGCACGTCGATCTCCCGTTGCAACATGCGCACCCGCTCCATGCAGGCATGCCTGTCCCTGAACTGGTATCTTTTCGTCAGCGTCATCGAGGTGTCCGTGAGGTGTCTTATCTTCTTCCTCAGGTTCGGGACGTTCTCCCGGTCCTTCACCAGCAGACACCGACGCTTGCTGACGACATCCTCGAGGGAGACCTGCTCGACGACCTCGCGGGCGCGCCTCGTTCGTTTCAAATCAGCCATGCCTCCTTTTCTTCGTCGCGGACTCACCCTGGGTGAGGAGGCGTGCAGCGCGTACGAAACTGACGACGACCGCGCGGCGCGCCGCGCGCTCCCACCTCGACCCACTCTACGCCTCGCCCGACTGAGGGTCCGCCGAATCGAACGCATCCGGCCGTGCAAAGATTATTGCGACCCGACATGCCATCAGGACTGTGGTGATCGCAGCGACCCTTTCGAGACGGTTCAAGTAAAGGTCGCGAAGGAGCCTCTTCGCGATGGTCGGATCCACTCTCGTTTCGAATCCGGTCATTTTCCTTTTTTACTCTTCCACTCCCTTGGTGCTGTGGACTGTCGCCGTGTCGATTGCTCCTTAGCAACTATTTTTATCGCCCACGAACAGCGAGCGCGCCCCCTTCACATCGCCTCCTCGATTCTCAATGTGAGCTGCTCGTCGTAGGGGGGTGGGTTGTCGCTCGTGTACAGCACGGACGTCTTGGGGTGGCGGTTCGAATAGTGACTCCCGCGATGGATCTTCGGGATGTGGGTCGACCAATGGTCTGTCGTCCCTCCGGAGAAAATCATGGCCCTCTTCTTCCGTTTGAGGCACGCCCGTTCCGAGTCGGTGATCAGCCGACGGCTCTGCCAGGCCAGGAAGACGACGAGGCGGCATGGGTCGACGCCCGCATCCGCAAACTTGTTCGTGTGCGGCAGCGACGAGATCCACATGATGAGGCACCCGCGCGGTGCCTCGACGGCTCGCCAGGTCCCGTCGAGGTGTCGATAGCCAGTCTCTGTGATCCGACAGAAGTCCTTGTGGTTACCGAGGTCGAAAAGGGAGGCGTCCGGCTCGGCCGAGTACCACGGCCCCGGTGATACGACGAGCGTCGCACCACGGGGGGGCACGCTCCGGCACACAAACTGCGACTGCACGCAGGCGTGGAAGGATGGGTGCAGACTCTTCATTTTCCCCTGCATGGCGGCGCCCTTGCTGCCCAGACCGACGTCGACATGGGGATCGAGTGTCGATCCAGTGGACGCCTTGAATCGTTTCTTGGGGTCGTCGGCGACGCGCCGCGGAGCGCCGTCGTTCCGTTGAGCGTCGACTCCGAGGATCCCGACGGCGTCCCAGCTCACCATGGTGTCCTCGATTGGTATTCCGTACACCGCGGCAAAGACGCCGCGGGAGCGTGGATCGAGGCGGACGCTCATCGCGGTCGGGTGACACGAGGCTGCGTACGTTTTGACGATCCCACCCATGCCCCGCGCGCCGTGTGCGGTCCCGCGGTCCGGGCGAAGCTCAAGGGCGAGAGCGGCCATCCCCTCCTCGTAAGACTCCACGATGGGGTCGTTCTCATCGTAGATCTTGACGACACACACCCCCAGCTCCTTGAGGTCATCGCGGATGGCGTCGACGTCACCGGCGTTGCGGAGAGCGTACTCGAGAGCGGGGACAGCGGGGGCGGCAGCCATGTGTGCGAGGGGGCAGAGTGACGACTGGTCTTTTGGTACCGACTCAAGTCCGAGGACTTCGGGTTCCACGCAAGAAAACCAACCACGCAGGCCACCCCGGAGAGTAGTCGCCCCATGCCTACCGTTGGCCGCCCGAGGTGCGTCCACCCCTCCCTCGAGTCGCTCCTCGCGTCCCCGCCCCCCCCCTCGCACGTCAGTGTTGGGGTAGGGGAGGGGTGTCAACGGAGGGGAACCGAGCGCGTGCAGCCCCGCGCATGGACTATCGACCCGTCTTCCAAACATGGGAGATGATTCGTCCTGAGACAAGGGACCAGGCCCCACGGCAACGTGTGGCGGCAGAGCAGTTCTCCGAGGAGAAGACGAGGCACCGCGTCCAGCAGCTGAGGATCGAGAAACGATGTTCGATTCTCCGCCTGTCCGAAGCGATCAGGTGCGACGTCGAGACCGTTGCTGCCTACGAACGGGGCGACGCGATCCTGGAAACGAGCGTCGTCAGAACCATGGAACGCGTGCTCAACGCGATGTGACGGAGATCGATCGGAGTGCCCTCCCTCCTCCCCTCCCCCTTCCCCTCCCCGGGGCCAAGGCGATGGATCCTAACGAGTGCTGTCGAGGACGCTCGAGCTACGCCCACCACGACGGCGGCTTTTCATCCTCCTGGTCTCGGCGGCGTTGCAACGGATCAACGACCCGGAGCGCGGGGGTGGGTCTGGGGTTCGTGGAAGGTAGACCCCGTCGGGGGACCGTGAGAAACGTGACGAGGATGACACAGTAGAACTGTTGGATTGGAACAAGACACTGGACGGCCGACGTGGGGAACAGGTCGCGCAGCGCGTACTCCCCCGCCACACACGCCACCGCGAACAGGAGTGCCACGGAGGCGCAGATCCTGGGCGCTCTGTGTGCGAGTGCAAATACACAAAGTGCGTTGGTGGCGACGATGGCAATCACGGGGAGCGCCTTCCATCTCGCTGGGTGTGGGAATGCAGACTCACACTCGAGAATGTCGAAGATCCTGTGGACGAGGAAACACTGTGCGGCCGTGGAGACCAAAGCCACGAGACGCGTCAGGGAGAGGAGGTTCGGTGTGAAGGGAGAGGTGGAAGCCTTCCCGTTGCATTCGAAGATCGTCCACATCACCAGGGTCGTGAGCACTGGCACAGAGGTGACGACGATGTCCACGGGGGTCGACCTCGCGGGGGGGCCGGGGACGTAGGACGGGAACCAGTCGTCGACACAAGTCGTCATATTCGTGTGTGTGTGTTTAGTACCGGAAGAAAAAAAAAGCCCAAACCCTGTCAAGAGTGACGATTAAAACGTAAAATGAAAGCAAAAACAAAGGCGAGGGAAGTGCACGTGTCTGCACTAAACAACGAGATTTCCGACTTCATGGACATGGACAAGGCCGAGATACTGTGCTTCCGATGTGGCGAGGTGGGGCACGTGCGGCACCAATGCCTGACGTTCAAAGTTCGTGAGTGCTGGCACTACCAAGGTGGGACGTGCACCGAGCCGAACTGCCTGTTTGCACACGGCCGGGAGGAACTGCGGACGCCCTGGAACCAGCGATGCGTTCGTGTCGTCAAACACGACGGGAGGTTCGTGTGCATTGGGTGCAACTCGTCCGAACACACCTTTCGTAAGTGCCCACTCCATCAGGACCTCCTCATACTGTGAGGCAACCTTTTTCCCGCGGGGGCGCGGCGACGGTGGCGGTGGAGGAGGAGAGGGCTCGGGGCTTGCAAGACACCGAGCTCTGATAGAAAAACGAGTCATCTCAAACACCATTCCAACCACCAGCACGCAACAAACCGCAGTGGACAGAAGCGACACCCAGGTCGCCTCCTTGGTCACGTCACGCCCCACGACACGACACGCCCACGTCACGCCCACGACACGACACGGACACCAAGAGGTTGACGAGAGACACTGCACTTTGCACACACACGCACCTTTGGAGTCCATCTAGTCAGACAACCGCAGGGAGCAGGTGTAGTCGTCGTCCCCCAGCCTACTTATATTGTTGAGTTGCAGCGCGCTCTCCCATATTTCACAGTGGTAATTGGGCTGGGACTCCTCGACCGTATGCCCGTACTCGAACCCCTTGCATAGCTCGTTGCCGCTGCATTCCTGTTTGCACTGCTCCTCAGTCAGTTCATTCGACGGTTTGTAGTAGTCGACATTCTCGTAACCCCCAGTGCCACCTGGCTTCGTCCGACACGCCTGACCCGGGTTGACCTGATAGCTGACGACCGGTGCCATGGGAGGTGGCGGTGACGGTGACGAGGGGGGTGGCGGGGGCGGGAGCGGCCATGGTGGTGGCGACAGGAATAGGGTCCAGGGTACGCATTTGTTCACACCACTCCCACCCAAAAGGCCTACGCACTTGCCGTCGCAGCATGTTGGTAAGTCGTCACATCCTTCGTACAAGACTGTGCAAGACCCAGGCTGGAGAATTGGCGGCTAGGGTGGAGGAGGCGACGGTGGCGACGGCAACTGGACGAGTGGGGGTGAGGAAGGGAAGCATCTTTTCACAACCGAGTACCAAATTTTGCACGACGTGCCATAGCAGCATGGTGATAAGTCCTCACATTTTTGGTACTCGGCTGTGCAAGACTCAGACTGGGGAATTTGCGGCGACGGTGGAGGAGGCGAGGGTGGAGGTGGCGACGGCGAGGGTGGAGGAGGCGACGGTGGCGACGGCAACTGGACGAGTGGGGGTGAGGAAGGGAAGCATCTTTTCACAACCGAGTACCAAATTTTGCACGACGTGCCATAGCAGCATGGTGATAAGTCCTCACATTTTTGGTACTCGGCTGTGCAAGAC
>Ga0209713_10000293_pt1 | contig 27773 bp, 17 predicted proteins | sample ArcOceMetagenome_3_FD_187444 | JGI IMG/M metagenome (GOLD analysis project Ga0209713, IMG submission 187444) | Marine eukaryotic phytoplankton communities from Arctic Ocean - Arctic Ocean- Svalbard ARC20M Metagenome (SPAdes) (version 2) | ecosystem: Environmental > Aquatic > Marine > Oceanic...
CGAATATTTTTTAATATACTTGTAACATTATTCAATAGAATATCAGATATTACAATATTATTAATTAAAAAAAATTTTTTTTTTTTATCTATATGTTTTTTAAAACTTTTTATATTTTTTTTTTTTATTTTTTTATTTTTTATAGTTTTTTTTTTATATCTATTTATAACATGTTTTAAATATTTATTATGATATATATTCTTATTAGTTATTAAATCATATAATCTCATACTAATTATATTTATTTTTAATATTTTAAAACATTTAAAAAATTAAAATATAAAAAAACAAAATAAAATATTTAAATTTAAATCAATAAATCAAACTTAGTTGTAATTTCAATTATATCACTTTTAATAATTTGAATAGTATCAATTAATAAATCTATTACTAGATTATCAGAATTATTATCAGATTGTTGTATTAAATCTACACGTATTAAAAGTTTATTTTCCAAAGGATGAGGTATTTTATAACCACTGAAATTAATTCTTCCAGATTCTTTAAAATTATTATATATATAATATTGTATAAGATTCCCCAAAGTATCATCTTCGTTACTTATGATAATATCATATGCATTCATTAATGTGTCAGATTTAATTATTTCTATATATTCTTTATCACTAACATTTTCAATTAATTTATCTAATTTATTATTCAATATTCTTAGTGATTTTTGAAATAATATTTCTGGTTTTGTAACACCAACCGACTCAATTGTAAATTCAAAAACAGATGCCTCTTCTTTATCATTTTTAACGAAATATCTTTCAGCATCAAAATTATAGAATTTTTTTCTCAATTTTTCTATTTTAATAGAATCTAAATCATCTATATTAGCTATAACTTTATTAAATTCTTCTTCAGCCAAATCTTCATCAATTTTATTTGTTATTATTGATTGACATGTTGGTGCCCATCTTGCATTTTCTTTACCAATCCCAACAGAAGCCTTACCATTAAAGATTAATTCTTCACCATTATTATTTTTTAACTTAGTAATTAATACATACTCACCATATTCACTAGGTGGAAATATTTTTTTAACTTCTTCTGTATTTAACAATTCATTGGTATATAGATCTTTAATTTGGAAATGTTCCGAAGTAACATTTAAAATTTCACTACCATCGTTAGAAATATTTATAAAGAATTCGTATTTATTTTTATCGAAACTGTCAACATCGGTAATATGTATGGGTATCAAACCTAATCTATGTTGAATAAATTCATTATGTAATGAACAAGTATTAGATGTAATACTAATATCTGAATAATCTGTAGGTGATGTTTTAAATGCAATTGTTGGTATTTCAGCGATAACTATTCTTCTTAATGCATTTATAAAAGGTTTGTGATAATTTGAAATTTCTAATTTTATTAAATTATTTATTTTAGATGTTATTTTAATATTTCTATCCATTATATATTTAGTATTATAAATTTATTTATAAAATTATATTTTTAAATCAAATTTTTAAATCAAATTTTAAAAATATATTTATTATAATAATATTATTTATTATAATAATATTATTTATTATAAGTGTGTATAAATTATATAAATATTATTATTATTATAAATATATAAATGAATAATAATAAAAATATTTTATTTTATAGTAATTTTTGTGAATATTGTAAAGAATTTAATAATGAAATAAATAATTTAAATATTAAATTTATAGGTATTTGTGTTGATGGTAATCGAAACTTGCCAAATTATGTTAAAAGTGTCCCTACAATAGCGGTGAATAATAATATTATTACGGGAGATAATGTATTTAAATGGTTAGAAAATATAAAAAGTGTAAGTCATACCAATTCTGGACAACAAGCTAATCAGAATATGGGTCAGCAAATGAATCAAAATATGGGTCAGCAAATGAATCAAAATATGGGTCAGCAAATGAATCAAAATATGGGTCAGCAAGTTAATCAAAATATGGGTCAGCAAATGAATCAAAATATGGGTCAGCAAGTTAATCAAAATATGGGTCAGCAAGTTAATCAAAATATGGGTCAACCAGTTAATCAAACTTCCCAAAAAGCACCAATTAATGATGATAATATACTTGCTTGGCATGCTAATGAAATGGGGTCGGCTTACTCTGACTCATTTTCATTTCTTGATAGTAAAGATACAAATGAGGGTCAACCACTATCGCATAATTTTGAATTTTTAGGCAACATATCTGACGCTAAAATAAATACACCACAAGAAGATTCATTTAATTCATCTAAAGACAAGGGTATGTCTGATTATGAAAAATTAATGAGCGATAGGGATACTCAACCCTATGTAAATACTATTCAAAGAATATAACACTCTATTAAATATTTTTTAAAAATTATTTTATTAAAAAAATTAATTAATTATTTTATTAAAAAAATTAATTAATTATTTTATTAAAAAAAATTAATTAATTTTTTTTACTATATAAGTTATTTAAATTATATAAAAATATTTAAAGTATATATATAAATATTTATATATATATGTCTATATTATCCGCTTTTAATAAACAACTTATAGAATTTGCAGATGATCTTATATTACTTTATCCAGACGATATTGATTTTAAAACTTTTAAGACACATATTCAATTAATGCAAAAAGTAAATGCTAGGAAAATGCTTAATTTATTTAAAGAATATTGTATTCCATATACTAATGAAATATTAAATAAAAATGAAGATTTCTTTCTAGATAATAACTATAATCAAGATCATCATAATGATAATTTAATAATAATAAAAAAAATTAAAAATTGTTGGAGTAATATAAATAATAGTAATAGAGCAATTATTTGGAAATATTTTGAAATTCTTATTACTTTATCAAGTAAATCATAAATGCGGTTATATATTTTAATAAATATATTGTAGTATTAATAAATATAATTATAGATGGATAATAAAAGTGATATAAGTAAATTTAATAAATTTTTATCTGAATTTTTACATGATATAAAAGGGACATTTCCAGAATATTCTGAAATTATTAATACGAATTATTATTTTTTATACGAAAAAGATGAAATAATAAAAGAAAATGATAAAGAAATATTGGAAGATAATGATAAAAACCCTGAAACAAATGATACGCAGTATATAACCGAATATATGGATATTGTTGAACCATTTTTGTTAGATATTTCTCTCAAAAATGAAGAAATATTTATAGATAATAATCCAAAATATTTTATAAAAGATATTGATTTTAATAAAATATGGAAAGAAGATATCAGTAATAAAACAAAGGATACAATTTGGCAATATTTACATACATTATATGTTTTGGGGATGCGTATTCAAAAAAATGAGAATTATGAAGTTACAAAATTATTTAAAGATTTTCATAATAATCCAGATAAAGATAGTTTCTTAGAAGAATTAGATGAAAGTTCAAAGGCAGTTATAAATATGTTAAATAATATTACTAATGTTAAAAGTAACGATGGCGAAGAATTGCCTAAGAATAGTGTTAATGATATACTAAATCCTGATTTTATTAATAATAGTAGTATAGGTAAAATTGCTAACGAATTGGCAAATGATATTGATATGAAAGATCTAGATATTAATAATATGGGTGATATATTTTCCCAACTGATGGGAGGTAAGGGTGGTGGTAACAATAATATAATGAGTTTACTATCTACGGTAAGTGGTAAAATTCAAAATAAATTATCAAGTGGGGAAATAGATCAACAAGCATTATTGAAAGAAGCCACATCTATGTTAGGTATGTTAAATCCAAATATGACAGAAATTATGAAAGATATGGGAAATACGGATCAAAAAAATAAAAAAAATAAAAAAGAAAAAAGAAAAAAGAAAAATAAAAAAGTAATACAAAGTAAAAATAATTAATTCATATACATTTTAAAATATATATATATTTAATAAAAATAATTAATCAAAAAAAAAAAAAGTTATTATATATTTTTATATTGTATTATTTAAAATTTTAAATAATAGATTACTATCCTGTTTCTTTATATAATTCATTATATCATTTTTATCTATTCTTATATTTATCCCATTTACACCATTTACACCATTTACCCCATTTACACCATTTACACCATTTACACCATTTACACCATTTACCCCATTTCTTCTTGACAGATATATAGAATGTATATCATAAATACTTTTTTTATATAGTTGTGGGATAACTATATTATTTTTCTTTATAAATTTACCCACATAATGATTAAATAATGATTTTATTAAGATATTAATTAAATTATTATATTCTTTAAATATTTCCCTGTCTTCCGGAAAATATTTCAAATATTCACTAGTTTTAGACAATGTATATAATTTTAAAAATAACAATAATTTTGAATAGGTATTATATTTTAAGTTTTTAACAATCGTATATTTTTCATTTCTCAGTTTGAATCTTAAATTTCCAAACTTAATTACAAAACCTTGTTGAGTATATTCTAATTTATTAAGACTATCTTTTAATTCATTTAAATTCACAAAATCATATCTTTTTGGTTTATTAAAGTTTTCAAACTCAAATTTATATATATCCTCAGTTTCAAAACTATTGATATTAATAATATTTACTAATATTAATTTAGCAATATCATATTTAGTTACTATTCTATTTTTTGGATGAGTTAATACAAAAGTATATGTATAATTTTTATTAAATTTAGTATTATCCAATTTACTTAATTCATCATTTTGGGTATCATCTATTAATTCTTTAAAAGTATTTTCATTATTCCATTTACACTCTGCATTTAAACAACTTCTCGTAGAAATATACCATTTATTATTGTGATAAAAATAATTAATCATAGTACCGTCTATAAACTCCTCAATTTTAACATTCGACCATCCTTCTTGTAATATATTTATATATTCGTTTATATTGTCAGATTTTCTAGGAGGAACACATTTAATTTTTATTTCTTTCGGAGAAAATATTAAACCTCTACAGTCCCGTATTATATTATTATACAATGTTAATGTTGATTTGTTATATTTAACTAATATTAAATCATCTTCATTATAATATTTAAATTCTAAATTTAAATCGACTATTTTCTGTTTAATATTTTCCAAGTTATCTTCACTATGTATATAATTAAAAAAATTCATTATTAACCATATATAATTTATTTTTTAAGTAATAGTATTAATAATTAAATTTATTTAATACATTAAATAATTAGAAAAAAAATATAAATTATTATTATATTAGACTATGATTTCTTCTGAATCAAAAATACCTAGTAAAACCGAAAGTTTTATAAATAATAATACGGGAATAAGTAATAATAAGGATTTTTTCTCTTTTCTATTTGGTGGAAGTGGAAATAATAAATCAGGTAAAAATAATTTAAATTCCGAAGAAGATGAAAATAATAGTGTGGAGGATAATATAAAAGGTAATTCAAACAAAGAAGAATCTATAAATGACATAGAAGAATCTGTAAATGAAAAAGAAGAATCTGTAAATGACATAGAAGAATCTGTAAATGAAAAAGAAGAATCTGTAAATGACATAGAAGAATCTGTAAATGAAAAAGAAGAATCTGTAAATGACATAGAAGAATCATTATTATCAGATAGTAATAATGAAATAGAAATTGAAAATAATGAATCAGATAATGAAATTGAAAATAATGAATCAGATAATGAAATAGAAAATGATGAAGAAAATGAAGATTATAATAATATTGCTGCAAAAATAATAGAGGATGAAATTGAAAAGGAATATGATGACGAACTCAATGAGATTAATGTTAATAATTTATTTAATAATAGTGAATATAATACTATAGTAAATATAGAGGTTAAGCAAGAATCTGAACGCATATATACCGATAACGAAGAAATAGAAAATATGATAAATGATTTTATAAAAAAATTACCACCTGTATTGCAAAAGAATGATTTAATAATACAAAAAATAAAAAAAAAAGTTGAGATCTTAAATTATCTTAAAAACCTTTTCACAGAGTATGATTCAAATTTTGAACCAATTGGTATTAAAAATATAGATAATAAAAAACCTCTTTTAGATGATATAAAAATGAATAAATTTAATAGAAGTTGGTTATTGCCTATATCTATTAATAAAAATAAATTATATTCTGACGATAACGAAGATTTAGAATATCAAAGTAATCCCGATGATCCTTCACCATTTTATACTATATCATTAGATGATGAATTAAATGAAATAGAAAAATGTTTGAAAAATTTTAATAATTCGGAACTTACTTTTATCAATATGAAAAATCGGATAAATTCGTTAACTGACAATTTAAAAAAATCAAATTATATAATTGGTAATAAATCAAATGTTAATATTAATACTGAAATTCAAAGATATTGTGATGATATGTTTCAATGTAGTTATAATACGGATAACGATAGTGATATGGTTGTTAATCAGAATGTTATTAAAAAATTAATAGAACCAGAATATATATTCGAAGAAACAATTTTAGATAGAGGCGATTCGACATTAATAGAAACAGTATTAAACAATAAAATTCCTATAGTAGAAGGCGGTGAAATAAATATTGTGGGGTTAGTTCAATATCCTTATAAAACTAATGATATTGATATACATGATTGTGTATATGATTTTGATAAAATTATTAAAAAATCAAGAAAATTTAAATCAAAAAGTTTAATTCATAATAAACTTTCCAAAACTGGAAATATTGAAGTAAAATCGGTTAATAATAAAACTTATTCTATAGGAGATGAAATTATGTTATGCGACGATAGTTTTTTAGATTTAAGTGAACAAATTATGGGGGAAATTGAAACAATTGATGATGTTAATATGAAATTAATTTTAAAAGTACCAACTAATCCAAATAATATTTCTCAAAAGATATTTGAAAAATATAATAATTTAATATATGATATAAATGATAAATATATTAAAATAAATGATGGAACACAAGAATGTGTGTCAGAAATTATAAATAATACAGATATATTTTATTATTATCCTGAAGGAAATAATATAAATTTTGATATACATTATGACAAATTTTTGAACAGTTATATTCCATCAACATTTAATTTATTACTGAATATCGAGGAAAATGAAATGAATAAAATATTTAAACTATCGGATATAGAAGAAATACTTTATAAATATAATGTTGATGTGAATAAAATAGATATCAATACATTTAATCAAATGGACGCAATAATAAATCAAAATTTTGAAAATATATGGCAAAATAGAAATATAAATAGGATAATTTTAAATAAATATAAAAGATTAAATGAAAATAATAATATTAAAATGGGTAAAGAAAAAACAAAAATATTACCCAAATTATATGAAAATGGATTATATAATAAATACGAATATTACAATAATATTTGGGATTCACTTGAATTGAGAACTAAATGGTTATTAAATCAAAATGATAATTCAGAGCTATATATTATAGATAAAGTTATTGAAAATTATTCTGAAAACTTGAAACAATTAAATGAACAAGGTATTTTATCTGAATTAAAGAAAATAGATAAATCAATTGATGATAAACTGAAAAAATATGAAGAAATAAAAACTATGTCAAATTATTTTAATAAAGAATCTAGTTGCAATAAATATATATTATCAAAAATATATAATAGTTTAGAAGATTTAAAAAAAGACAATAATATAAGTGAGTTATTAGTTGATTATTATCTGGATGATACACCATTATATATGAAAGATGAAGTAATAAATGAACATAAAAATGCAAATCATGAACAAACTAAAATATTAATTACCGATAAGTTACGTGTATTAAATAATTCGCTAGATGAAACTGAATTAACTCTAATAACGGATAATGTATTGAATGGTGGTAAACACGTAAATATTGGTGATTATGCTTTATTAAGAAATAAAAATAGTTATAGTGTATATTCTAGAAAACTATTTGAAGATAACGAAATATGGGTTCTAGAAAATTCTACACTTTTACAAAAAATTATAAATGATAATAAAAGTATTTGTTATAGTAATGGTGAATTAACTGTTTTAAATTTAGATGATGATGGATGTATTTTTAATCAAGTTAATCCAGAACAATATTATACAAGTCTTGGAGAAAAAATGAATAATTCGTTGGTAGAAGAATCTGGAATAAAGGGTAAATTCAAAAATACTGGTAAATGTTTACCGAAAAAAGCATATAAATTAGAAAAAGATATAGTCAAAGTAATGGAAACAAAAGATAATTATTTAAAAATACTTGAAAATATTAAAAATAACGAAGAATATTTGCAAGAATTAAATAAAAAAAGGGAAGTAATTGTAGGCAATATAAATTCTCACAATAAGAAAGAAAAATATACTCAGGACGAATATTACCGTTTATACAAAGATACTGATTTACGGGAAGATATAATTGTAGATTGTAAACATAAAAAATATTTGAATTATATTAATAAGATTGGTAATTTAGAACACAAAACTAGTATGTTATTTAAATTCTTTAATAAATTTAAAAGTAGTGAGATAGATGAAAGTAATCCATATTTAGTAAAATGTGTTTATTGTAAAGAACATCTTTACTGTCAACACGAGATTGATTATATAAAAATGGAATATAACAGTAATAGTGATATAGATATGGATAAATTTATTAAAAAATATGGTATATTAGATTCCGAAGGAATTGTATGTAAATATTGTGGTAAAAAATTATTAGACCACGAGAATGATGATATGGAAGGTTTTAAAGATGGTCTGCCAATATTAACTAGAGATAATTTGGAGGAAAATGATAGTATTGACAGTTTTGAACTTAAAAAAACTTTAATAAAACCTCAAGAATTTTCAATATTGAGTATAATAAATAATATATTAAGTGAATTAAAACTCATCAATATATTGTCCGATAGAGAAAAATATTCAATTATTATTGATTCCTTGCATTATATAAGCATTACGAAAGATAATAAAAATGTGAATACATTTAACAGTAACCAAATATTTATTACATCTGTATTATTATTATTACGTTTACAAACATTGACATCAAAAAAAATAAATTTAAAAAAAACCATTTATAACTGTCTTATAAGTTTAGATGGTTATCCATTAAATGAAAATAACCAACACGGTTTAGAATATTTTGCCAATATATTGGGTAATTTATCAATAAGTAATTTAGATTTTAAATATATTTTAGAAAATTTAGTAGAACAAAAAGGTGAAAAAAATCGAGGAAAGATAATCAAAAAAATCGTACAAATATGCTTTAAATCATTAGAAAATATTATCAGTAAATTGAAATTATTGGAAGAACCTAGATTTAAAAAAATGGTTGAAGATAAAATTGAACACGATGAAGAAAATCAATTAGACTATACACTATATGAAGAATGGAATAATTTTTTACCTCCTTTAATTTTTATTGAGGGAGATATTACAAATTTCTCAAAAAGTTCTATTAAAAACTCTATAACTAAGATATATAATAAAGACCAAATAAATGAAGAAGATCTAACAGAAATAGCCAAAATGTACAGTGAATTAAATGAAAGAAATAATAAACTTTCGTATGATGTATTATTCGAAGTAAACAAAGCAATCAGTCAACAGGAATTAACTGGTAATAATGTTTTAGTTTCTTCTTGTTGTATTCAATATATTAAAAATTACGACCTTATGGGACATATAAATGAAATATATGGAATAGATATTCGCAGTAAAATTGATAATATGTTTGAAATTGAAAAAGATTCAATTCAATTAAAAAATATTAGAAATAATCCGATATTATTCACGAATGAATTTGATATAAGCAGATTTACTGTAGACGAAAGAACTTATTCAACTGAGTTAAATAGACAAATATTTGAAAAATTACATTTAACATATTGTTATGAAGGTATATCAATTGGAGAAAAACATGAATTTTATTTAGAAAAAACTGATATATACGATCCGAGTTATAATGAAAAGGCACATACGAAATGTATATTGAGTAATAAATCAATATTAGATATTGAAGAATATATTAAAAGTAACTTTGATTCAAGTATGTTAAATTCATATATAAAAAAATTCAAAAATAAAATTATTGAACTAAATACAGTAACATATAATAATGATTATAGAATACCGACTTTTTCGGATATAGTAAAAGAATTTTTAATTGATTATGATAAAACTTTAAAAGAAGATGCAAGTTATTTTGAAGAAGAATTACTAATATATGATGATATAAGTGATATAAATAATATATTTAATAAGAATATTAATATATTAATAGATAAATTAAATATTTATAATAATATAGAAAAGGATACTGAAATTGAAGATAAAATAAGATATCAAGAAACAATTTGGAATATATTTAACACCAATAATAATAATATTGTATCAAATATTGAAAATATCATTAAAAAATTCTTAGACATAGAAAAAACAGGTTTATTTATAGAAATGTTAAATAATATAGAAATTTTAACATTTAGAAATGATAGGGAATCAGAATTTAGTGAACATATACTCAAAAATAATATTACTATTACATTTAAATATATTTTATCAAAACTTAAAAATTCGCAAGAATTATTTGAATATTTTAAGGAAGATTACTTGGTACCGGAAATCGAATCAGTTATTTATAAAAGAATTCAGGAAAATATTGATAAAATAAACCAATATAATGTAAATAATATATCATTTGAAAACGAAAAAATAAATCAAGAAAAATATAGAGAACTTCTAATAAAAATGATTGAATTAACCAAACATAATTTTAAAATTATAAATAAAATATTCGGTTCCAATGATATTGAAATAAAAGAAAATCTAATCAAATCAAATTTTAATATATCAAATTCGCGATCAATTATAAAATACCTATTTAATTATAATATATTATCATTATTAAATCTTTATAATAATGAACAGTTATGTAGTGATCTGGAAGAATTTGATAAAAACACTATTTTAGAAACTATAATATCACTTGTATATCTTGTATTAACTCAAATTTCTGAAAAATTAAATAGAATTGATTTTAATTCAGAACAAATGATTGAAAACTTAGAAAAAATAAAAGAAAAAGAAAAAGTTAAAATTATTCAAAAAGTAGATAATATGAAAAAACATCCAGAAGAATATAAAATTTATAATGAACTTAACCGACTGGGATTAAATACTCTTTTCCAGGACACAATTGATCCAGATAAAATGGATGATAATTTTGAAAAAGAAAAGCTAGATGATGAAAATGAAATACTAAAAAATATGGGCATTGATTTATTAGTAAATGAAGGTGACGAAGAAGCGATTACAATTGAATACAACGGAGAAGATCCAGAATAAATTTATTTTAACGGTTTTTAATTATATTTCTTTCTATCAAATCATTAACGAAAGCATAATCTGGTGATTTTAAATTCGGATATTTTTTAATATTATTTTGTTCTTCGCAACAAGTATCTATTTTTCTTTTATTTGGTTCGTTACAATTATGACAGAATGGTTTATTATTTGCATCTTTTGAGTAAAAACGATAAACAATATTTTTCATATTCACTGGTAATTCACACTTTCCATTTATACAACCACCAAAATTATTTTCATAATTCTTATTTGCTTTATATAAAGGACATTCATCATTTGTTTCACATAATTTATCCCAATATCCTATTTCTGATTCAATTTTCATTTTATTAAAAAAATCTATTTTACTTTCACATAATATTTTATTACTATAATTTAGAATATTACCACTCTCATTATAGCATAAATAATTAAATTTATCACTTTTTTTAACATTATTGAATTTAAATTCAAAATCAAAATTCTCAGTTAATACTATACCAGTTAGTTTTAAAATTTCTATTTTATTTACATTATTTATTAAATTTTTTACTATTCCACAATTTATCAAAAAACCATATGATTTATTAGTACGATGTATAATAATTTTAAAAACAAATAATACATGTTGGTTATATTTTAGTATATCAATAAATTTATTTTTTTTTATAGTAAAGTTACTTTGAGGGTTGCAGTTTTTTTTCGATAAATTATTGGCTTTATTATTTATATTATTTAATACAAAATAGAATAAATTTTTTTTATTATTATATATTAAATCATTTTTATATTTATTTAAACTATTTTTATTAGGATATACCTGGTTTAGTAATTTAAATTTATTTATATTTAATTTATTTTTATTTAATGAAACTATATTTTCCAATATATTATTAAATTTACAATTAGATATTTCCATAACCTCATTATAGTAAGAACCATTCGCGAAATCATTTTTTGGATCATATAATACCGAGTTGACAAAACCTGTATCTTCAAAATCAGTATCATACTTCCCTATATTTTTCATTGGTTCTATATTTTTTTTTAAATTAATAATTAAAAGAATCACAATAAATATCAATATTAAATAGTACATATTATAAATTTATCTAAGATTATATATATGAAGAATTCAAAAAATAAAAAAATAAAAATAAAAAAGAAAAGTTTAAAAAAAAAACTTTTACATAAATTCCCACAAATATATAGAGTAAATAGAATTTCTGATAAAAAATATGAAAATTTATCTGATTTTAATCTTATGATTGATAAAATAGATTTCCCAAATGATTATGATTATTTCAAAAATAATGTTATAAAAATTGCTCAACTTTGGGATACTCCAGACGATTTATTTCAAAGATGTTCATACGATTCATATGATGTAAAAGATTTATTTAATAAAAGTAATAAAAATAAATATAAACAAAATAGTAAACAAAACTTCACAGATGACATTAAATATATTAATTTTTTATATAAAGCAGGTAATTTAGATGATAGTAAAATTGATGCATTTCGAGCATTGTTGGATGACGCTGCTACAGATTTTAATACATTTAATTTCTTAGATAATTTAGAATCAAGATTACGATTTATAAAATTAATAATAGAAACATTTACATTATGTTTTAGTGAAATATATAAAAAAACGGATAAATATAATTCAAATAATTTAAATATTATGGCAAAAGGTGGTACGCTTATTAGATTCGTTATAATGGAATATATTAGAGGCTTTAGTAAAGAAATTGAAGATTTCCTGATAAATGATATTAAAAAAAATGTAAAATTAAGCGATTATGATTTTGAAATTATGACAAAACCAAATATGAATAAAAACGATTTTATTAAACTTAATGTTATTACATTTTTATTATCAATACTTATAAGAAACTATTTATTTAAAAATAGATTCTTCTTTTTTGATTTTTTTAAATTAAGTAATAAAAGTAAACAACAAAAGGTAAGTCAACTTAAAGAAAATATGCAAAAAATTATTGACGATAATAATTCTAAAATACCAGATTCTTCACTATTTAAAAATATTCAAATAGACTATATAGATTTCGAAAATTGTCATAACAATATAATGTATAATGTAGATAATCCAACAAATATTCAAAAATATAAATCATTAAGTAGTATTAGTAAATCTTCTGATAGTAAATATTGTAAAAGAGATTACGCAATAATTGCTGACGGAAGTAAAGATAGTATTGACAAAGAAAATGATGATATATTAATTATTAATAGTAGTGAACTATTTGATAAATATAATATCCCTAAAGAAATAATCAATAAAATACTTTATCCATATAAATCAAAAAAATCCAATGATCCTGGGAGAAAAATATATAATAGATTTGTGACATCACATAATCCAGTTATTGATTTATCATTTAAGAAACCAAAAAATAAGAAGATTAAATTTCAATTAAACCGTATAAAATATATATATAATATATATTTTCGAAAAATTTTAGAAATAAATGGTACAAAAAAAACTATTTTTATAAAACATCCAATATTGGGAGAAATATTGGATTTAAGTCATGCATATAGAGAAGATAGAAAAAAATATAAATTTGAATCAGATTTTAATATAAATTCGAATTTTGCTAGTTATAGTTTCCTAAATTATGACTTGGACTTTATAAGTTATTCTATCGAAGGATTTATATCTGACTTAGACTCTATTATATTTGCGGAAACATCGTATAAACCGTGGGAAGATAATAAATATGCTAAAAGATTAAAAAGAACATTATATCTATATATATTTTATTTTTTTAGTACAAAAGTTAAAATAGGGGATAAATACAAATTATTAGATTTAAATAAACTTCTCGAACATATTGGTTCAGACTTCTGTAATTTAAGAATGTCTGATTTTAATACACAAAGTAGTGTATTCATAAATTTAGTACGAATATTACAAAAAACTTCAGAAAATAATAAAGAAACGGAATATGGTAATTTTAAAGATGAATTATTTCGGATTCTAACTAATTTAAAATTAGCATTTGAAGCACAAATGATGACTTCAAAAAAATTAAACTTTGCGGTTGGTCCGTTAAATAATAATTTACTCCATATAGATTTCCCTGGTTTATATAAAAATTGAATTAATTAAATAATTTAAAGATATTTAAATAAATTATAAGTAAATAAACTTTTGTATGTCAAACTATGGAAGAATTGAATTAATTATAGGATGTATGTGGTCAGGTAAATCTACCGAATTAATTAGACAAGCGAAAAGATATGGTTGTATAAATAAAAAAATACTTATAATTAATCATGAAAGTGACAAAAGATATGGTAAAAATGTAGTTTCAACACATGATTCAGAACAAATAACTTGTATATCTGTAAATTCACTAAATCATATTTTTAATATTTCTGATTATAAATTTATAGATATTATTCTTATAGATGAAGCACAATTCTTTCCAGATTTATATAGTTTTGCGAATCAATCAGCAAACGAAGATAATAAAATATTAATTATATCTGGATTAGATGGTGATTTCAAAAGAAATCAATTTGGTGATATTACTAAACTTATACCTCACGCAGAAAAAGTTACTAAATTAAATGCTTTATGTAATATTTGCAATGATGGAAGCATTGCATCTTTTACACACAGAAAAGTGGAAGATAATAAATTAAATCTCATAGGTAGTAAACACGAATATATGCCGGTATGTAGATTCCATTACAATGTACTAAACAAATTAAACCTTGAAAATATTAGTGACGAAATATTATATAACTTGTGAAGTAATTCTATATACTAAATAATTATGAAGTAATTCTATATACTAAATAATTATGAAGTAATTCTATATACTAAATAATTAATAAACAATAATTTTTCATTTACCACGCAGTAGATGATTCTATATATTTTGGATTTAATATTTTAACTAAATTACTATTAGTTTCAAATTCTTCAGAAAATTTTATCAAATTTTTTCTAAAATTTCTAAAGGCATCTTTAGCATTTTCATTATTATCTTTAACTAGAACAGAAAAATCATATGATACAAATCTCAATGTTCCACCATTTGTTCCAATTAACGATTCTATTGAACGATTATGAATCATCGCAGAAGGAATACCGTCTTCGGTTTCTTTATTTATACATAAAAATAATTTATTTTCAAAGAAATCATTGATTAATTGTGGATTTGAAAATAATTCATGTACAACTTGATTAAAATACATTATACTGATAGTTGATATTAATCCTTCCAAACTTATATCTCTATTTAATGATTCTAACCATTTATATATTCTCATATCATCGTTTACCGATTTAGTATTATTATAATAAATTGAAACATAGTCTTTTACAAAACTTTCGATTATATCCCACCATTTTTCTAATGTTATATTCATATCAGTATTTAAATTATTCTGTTTTTTCTTAATAGTTGGATAATGCAAATAATTATCTATATTCATTATATTTGATAAACAAAGTTTTGATATATCGGATGGCATAATATTGTTACCACAACTTGCTATAGATGTTGGTAAATTATTAACTAATATTAATGATGCCAAATTCACACCTTCCGCAACGCCAGTAGTAACTGGTTTAATAATCGCATTTAATGGATGTTCTTTATCATATTTATATACATTTTCAGCATATTTATAATTCCAGTCATCGCCGACCGTACAATGATTTAAACCTAAATGTATACTCCATGTAGCAAGAGTTAATAAAGAAGCTAATACTCTTTTATAAATAATATCATTATCTGGAATAAAATTATTTTCTAATGAATAAACTTCAATTGAATCAATTTCTATTCGTAATAGAGTTAAATTTTTATCAAACTCGAGATATCCCCCATAATTATAATATTTTATTTCATTTAATTTTAAATTATCTGTGTGAGATAAGTCACAATAGTAAGTATCTTTATCCTTATTATAATTTAAAAATAAATTACCAAAATATCTTTGGAATAATATTTGAATCCCCTCTGGACTATAATAAGTGGGGCAATCTACTAATGTTTTATCTAATACATTTGAATCTGATGTATAATTATATAATTGTTTAGCAACTTCAGGATTTGCAGGTATAAAAGGCACTTTAGTCCTATATTTATTTATAAGATGTATTAACATCAGTAATTGTAATCTTTCCTCACTGTAACTTTCATTTACAATATGATTATAAAGTCGCATATTAAGATTTTTATTTATTCGGAATACATCACAAATTAATTTCCAATTACTCATTTGTTGAATGTCTGGAACTCTAATATAATTTTCTAAATTTGAATCAAAATCATTTGTATTAGTAAGATATAGTGTTTTCATTGAAATATTTTGATTATTTACTTGTGATAACATGCCAATTACCAATGGATATAAATCTTCAAATTTTTCCGAAGGTGGTAAACTTCCTACAATTTTCATAAAGATGCCTTTAAATATTTGAATATCTTCTTCCATTGAAGATTCGCCGTCTAATATATGCTTAAACTCTAATATTTTTTTATTTAGTTTTGTTCTATCTTCTAATTCTTTATTTTTAAGAAAATCATCCATTTTATCCAATTTAACTCTTATTGCATATGTTTGTTTTAACATAGTATTCACAGTTGAATTTGTAATATTTTCACTATGTCTATCAAATTGTAATGAGTTATCTCTATTTAAATTATCATAATTAGTTTTAGTTGTAATTAATGTATGTTTTAAATGGTCTAACTCGTCAATATATAATTGATTAAATGTTTCCATTTCTGAATTTATTTTTTTATCAAATTCTTCTATTTTTGAATTATTATTTTCATTTAATTCTTCAGTTTTTTGTTGATATACTTTTAAAAAATCACCTTTATAATTATTAATTTCTTTGATTAATAAATTCCGTATATCTTCAAAAGTCTTTTCCATTTAGGTATATAAATACTAGATTTAAATTATATGGTAATTATTAAAATCTAATTAATTAAATTTATTTTAAACCAATTTCTAGATTAAAAAATTATAATTTTTAAAGCAATACTATAATATTAATAAAATCCATGTTTGATACTGATAAAAACCATGTTTGATACTGATATAACCAGTGTTTAATACTTATAATGATTTTTTATCGTGTATAGTTATAAAATAATCATCACCAATTTATATATAAATTATAATTATTTACACAAAATTATATATTTTTATCAGTAATGGACTCTATTATAAATGTTAATATTTAAAATGAAACAAAAATTTCAAGTAGAAAATCTTAATATTCTTAAAGTTTAGGAAAATCCAAGTTTTACACCTTTTAACATTTAAAACGCCGACTTATTTATAATTTTTTAAAGTTTTTTTTCTGCTCTTTTTTGGAACATATTTTTTTGATTTATTATAACTACCCATGAATAAATTTTTATAAGTTTCTTCCGGAATAGAATTGATTATTTTTCTTATATTATTTTTTAATTTTACCAAACCTACATCTTTTTCTTTTCTTAATTTACTTTTAAGAACACTAAAAAAATTTTCTATTACATTAGTAAAATGTTGATAAGGAACTGAATATAATAGTTTATTATCTTTATTAATTAAATCTTTTACATTTTTATTTCTATGACTACTCGCATTATCTAATACTATTAATTTATTTTTATATTTACCAGTTATAAATTTATTAATAAAATCTATTAATCTATTACTATCAATTCCACCTTTATCATAGATTTCATATCCAATTACTCCTTTAGTTGTAATAGCAAAAATACCAGTATATTTTTTAAATACTTCTTGACTTGTTGTTTTTATAGTACATCTTTTTCCTATTGTTTCATAACAATGTTTTCTTATTTCTAATGTATTTAATGAAGTTTCATCAATACTTATTAAATCATCTAAATTATATCTACTTACTTCTTTATAAAAATCTTTAATTTGTTTTTCAATTTCAATCGGTTTTCCGTATCTTAATACTGGAACATGTCTTACTTTTGTTTGTTTTAGTGTTATATTTATATCTTTTACTATCCTATGAATTTGCATTAAACTTATATCTGCTTCATTATATTTTTCTTTTAATTTAATTAATAAATCATTCATAGTAATTGTTTTATTTTTTGATATTTCTTTCTTGATAAATTCTACATATTCTTTTTTAACTTTATAAGCAACATATTTTCTTGTTTTTCTTTTAATTTCTTCAGTATTATTATATTTATCTACCCATCGCATTAAACTTCTAACACTACAACCAAATATTTCACAAGTTTGTGTTTGATTATTTGAATGTTCTAAATAATATTTTACAGTGCTTAATTTAAAATCTTCACTTTTATGATTAGACATTCTTAATTATTAATAATAAATAAATTATAAAATTTTTAAATTATTTTTGTATGATATCCAAGCATCGGAAATATAAGGTTTCCAACCTTTAATATTTCCTTTATCTTTATATATATATTTACTAATTTTACTTCGAAAATTATGATTCGTTAAATTTTTTGGAAATTTTTTAATTATTTCATTAAAATTAGGCAAAGGTTTATTTATATATTTTCTAGCAATAGATTCATGTGAAAATAATATATTATCTGGGTTTTTAAACATAAAATGACCAGTATTTATCCATTTGTTATCTTTATTAAAACTTCCCCATAATTGCTTCCAGCCATCTGGAAAATCGTGTGCTTGAATCCATTTTTTTTCTAAATTATATTCATTTTCTATTTGTTCCCTAGTTTCATTATTTTCATATTTAATTAATTTTTCTATTAAAATACAAAAAGGTAATCTTTCTCTATTTATATTTACAGTCATTATTGGCAGATTATTTTTTTTAATATGTGATTTTAAATCATTGTACGTCATATTCATTATAGATTTATCATCTAATTTTAAATTAATATATAAATTTCTAAAATATTTTGCTTTTTCAAGCTGTAAATCTAAATCCACTAATTCATAAAATGAAAGATTTTTAGTTATACCATCTCTATTAATTTTCAATTCGTAATATTTTTTGTCTTTATAATAATATATATATGGAAGAAGTGGATCATTATTATGGTCTAATTTATTTTTATTTTTGCGAGAAGAAATTTCTTTAGTATTTAAATTATATTTATTTTTAAATTCAGATATTTCATTATAAGATTTTAATGTCTGAAATTCATTTGCTATCTTAAGTTTATTATCTAGCGATATATCCTTATAACTATTACCAATAGTTATAGAATATCTTTTTGATAAATATATATTAGATGTATACCCCACTATTTCTCCCTTTATTTTTTTTGGTCTTATACCATTATGTAAATACTTATCATTATGGTCCTTTGTTTCATTTTTTCTTTCTGTAGTATGATTACCTGGTGTTAAATTAAGACCTTGTTTTCCATCATATAAATGAGAGTTTCTGTAAGTTTGATATTTATATATATAATATACTTCTTGTTCATCTAAATATTTTTTAAAATCATTATAATTTTCAAAATCTTCCACTCTAATTTCTTCTAATACTAAAATTTTTACTTTTTCCTTTATTATTTTTATAATATTCTCACGTGATTTTGGTAATAATTTTTTTATTTCATAATTTAATAATTTAGAACCTCTATCATATTTTATTGCCTCGTTTATATGACCTTCTAATCTATAATTTATAGAACAATTTGTTTGACCAATATATTTTTTACCGCACGGAAATTCATACATATATATTCCAGAAGTTTCTAAATCATAACAATTTTGATTTTTTTTACATTTATTTAATACAATATTTTGTATAAAATTCTCATCTTCTTTATCAATATTATAGTCATTTTTGATTTTAATATCAAAAAAACCTTCCCAATATCCATTTTTCTTCCAAATATGTAGCATATTTTCAGTATTGAAATGTCTTGCCGGATCTTTTGGGATATCTAGTGGAAATATATTATTATTATTTTTAATATAATTATTCCATAGGTTTCTTAAATTATTTAAATTTTTTTTTTTATTTTTCCCCCAAAATAAAACTATTTTTGCAAAATCTTTACATTGTTCATATGTAGCAGTTTTTTTATTTTTCGGTATATGATTTTTAGTTTTAGAAAAATAACTCATTAAATTAAAATTATCACCAAATGTTTCTTTACGCGGTTTCTTGACCAGAGAAAAATATTTATAATTATCACCAAATTCACTCAAATATTTTGTATATTTATCAATACCTAAAAAATGAAATGGTTTTAAAAATTTAATACAATCATTATAATGCAATTTTTTGATTTCATTCATATTTAAGTTTTTATAAAATATCTTAATTAATAATAATATTTGAGATAATTTGATTATTTTTAACTCTTCAATATTTTTATTTGTTTTATAATATCTAAAAGCAATAATAGATGAAAAATAATCTTTTTTTAATATTTGTTCAAATTCACTAATTATTTTATTTTTTATTTTATTATTAGCATTTTTATTTATATTATCTTTATGTTCATTGTATTTTTCTAAATCAATTATATTTTTAATTTCAATATCTAATATTTTTTTTTTATTATTTTTATTTGCCTGTTTTATTTTATTTGAATGATAATCACAATACATATTATTATCTATTATACTTCTTAAATTTCTTGTTGATTCTTTTCCACATTCACATTTAAATAAACATTTATCTTCTCTTTTAATTTTTTTTAAGTCGGTAATTTCTTTACCATTTAATTTTGATATAAATTTAATAATTTTAGAATTTGAATTTTCTGCTTTATTATTTATTTTAGAATACCAATCCATTATTAATATATATATAAATCGGTTTTAAATAATTTTTATATATCATAATTCATTTAAAGATTTAATTATATAGACATATAATGAATGAAACAGAAAAAACTTAATTCATACCAAACAATAAAAACCTCTTTAAAATCTATTCTAAAAAACTATAATGAAATACAACCAGAAATTAATAAATTAGTGATTAAATGTAATGATATTGTAATTCAAACTTATCAATTTATCCGATTATATTTATTATCAAAATACCATAATAATCAATCATTACCAATTATTAATGAAAAGTTTATCTTATATTGTATAAAAACACAAGGTATTCGTGATAATCGTGGTAAAAAAGCAAAAGATACTGATTTATTAGACGAATTAGAATATTTCTATAATAATGAATTCCAACCACTTATTCAAAAAGAAAAATATAATCTTAAAAATTTATCATTTTTATTACCGTATTTAGCTATTCAAATTAATACTTGTCTTGAAACTAATATAAAAGAACATTATTTACAACATTTACTTCGTTTTATTAATATTACTACAAAGGATTTAAGTGATGATAAATCTATAAAATTTAAACTAAAAAATGCTATACTTAATAAAAAAGAAATACCAGAAGAATTTGTAGAATGGTATAATCAACATAAATCAAGTATGACACCCACTGAAATAAAAAAATCAATACATTATGATGTAAAAGCATATCCACATAAATTTATTCCTTGTTTGTTTTATATGAATAGTATTTTAGAACAAAAAGAAGCAAAATTATTTCAACCTATACCATTAAGAAATAATATAGTTCCAAAATATATTACAATTGATACTGCTTGTTTAATAAATCTATTTGCTTCAAAAGGAAACAAAGGAAAATTATTAACAAAGTTAAAAGAAAGTAAAGATATTATTTGGAGTCAAGTTTTTAGATTAAATAAAAAAATCTTTAAAAATAAAGAATATGCATTTAATTATCAAATACAAACAGATGGAATAGGTGTTAGTTTATCTTTTATTAGAAATGATTTAGTAGATAAAAAATATGGTTCTAAAACTGAAAAAATAGTAGAAGATAATTATAGTTATATAGAAGATTGTAATGATAATGAATTAAGAAATTTTGATAATAAAAATGTAGTGGGTTGCGACCCGGGTAAGAAATTTTTAACTTATATGGTAGATAAAAATAATAATACATTAAAATATTCATCTGCACAACGAAGAGTAGAAAGTTTATCAAAAAGAAATAGTAGAATATTATTGACTGAAAAGAAGAAACATAATATTATTGAAAAAGAAACATTATTATCAGAATTAAATAGTAAAACAATAGATTATCAAAAATTTAAAGATTATATTAAAGAAAAAACAAAATTAAATAATGAATTACAAGAGTTTTATATAACAGATTTATGGAGAAAAATGAAATGGAGACAATTTATTTATTCTCGTAAATCAGAAGATAAATTTATGAATAATATTAAAAATGTATTTGGTGATGATATAGTGATTGCTTATGGTGATTGGAGTAGAAGTAGTCAAATGAAACATTTTATGCCAACTAAAAATAAAGGTATAAGAAAAATAATAGAAAAAAAATATGAAACAATATCAATACATGAATACAATACAAGTAAAAAATGTAGTGATTGTTTAGAAGATTTAAATTATATGAAACATAATAATAAAAAAACTTTTAGACATCTATGTTGTCATAAATGCTTGAGTTCCGAAAACAAACAAACAGCATTTAAGACACGAGATGCTAATTCAGCAATAAATATAATGAATATATTTAAATATTATTGCTTACATAAAGAAAGACAAGAAGCATTCAAACCTATTCGTTCTTCATATGCGAAAGCATAGTAAAGTTGAACTATCAGTTGATTTTACCAAGTTAATGACTCAATCTTTTATATTTAATTCGCAAGCCGGCGTTTTAAATGTTAAAAGGTGTAAAAAGTGCAAATATATTACATTTTATATAAATTTTATATATCTGCTGCGAATATCTTTCTAATTATTACATTTTTCTTTATCCCATTTAAATTTAATTTTCATATCATCTAAATCTTTTATAATTTCATTATTAATACTTTCATAAATTAGTATTTTTGTTAAATATTCTGTTCTAGATGTAATAAAAATTTCATCCAAATCATATTCTATATTTAATAATTCTTTAATATTATTTATAATTGGTTTATAATGACCATATTCTAATGTATTTTTTATTAATTTCGGTTTAGTTTTATTATAATTAATTTTAAATTTATTATTAATTATTTTCATTATTTCAGACCCAATATATTCTAACATATTTAATGTTGGATGATAATTATCTCTAAACATTGGATATTCTAAATGATTATTAATAAAGAAATCATAAAATTTGATGTCTGATTCATTTTCAATTATTTTTAATTTATCTAAACATTGATTATAAAAATTTAAATATTCTGTTTCATTGACTTTTATGTTAAGATATTTTTTAATATTGAAACAAAAATCTATATTTGGAAAAAAACTAACTGAATTATCTCCAATATATTTTAATTTTTTGTAGTGTTCAGGAATCCAATAACCTTCAAATCTAACAAAAGGTAGAATAATTAGTAAACATTCTTTTTTTAATATTTTTTTTAAATTAGATATAGTGAAATCATTATAATTTTTAATATTATTGATTATTAACACGTCGGCTTTCTCAAAAGAAGATTTATATAATGAATAATTATTCAATGATTGATAACTAACAATATAATTTATATCAAAAAATTTTTTAATATCTGAATCTCTCTCAAACATTTTTATATATTTTTCTCCATGACAATTTGTAAATAATATCATATTTTTTTTATTTATATTCATTTTTATATAATAATGACATTTTTTATATACTCTGTATATAAACTCGTTAATAAATAAACTATTCTATTACTATGAATACATTCTTTTTATATATATTATTCAACTACAACTTTTGAATAAATAGCAAATATCCCTGAAGATTTTTAATAGTATTAAATATTTATTTTATACCTCAAAACAACGATGATTACTTCTGAACAAACAACTAATTAAATAGCAATTATGTAAGAAATTCGAAACCAATCTTAATTATTAAAGTAAAAAATTATAAGAAACTTTATAAAAAAGTGCAGAGACATTGGAAAACTATTTTAAAACAAAAAAATAGAGTTATGGTAGTTGGTTTTTGTTATTTTTATTATTTTGTTTTATAAACATAAATACTTTAAAACGAATAACAATTTATACAAATATATCCCAATCCATCTATATATTCATAATAATTCACCTTCGTATGACAAATACAACATTTAAAATCATTATTTTTTTTATAAAAACCCTTTATATTCTCAATACAATCTTCAGAAAGTTTATTTTTTACTAAATTTGTAAATTCATTAAATTTATCCATTGATATACTTAATAAATATTATATTATTTTTAATTGATAATTATTTTTTTAATGTTCTTTATTTTCAATAAGATTAAATGAATAAAATTTAAAGATTCAATTTTATATATATTAATTATGATTGAAAAAATATTAATTTATGGTTCAAACGGTTGGATAGGTTCACAATTTATAGATATATTAAATAAGAGTAATATTAATTACACTGAAGGTATAAGTAGAGTTGATGATATAGATAATTTATATCAAGAAATTATGAATATACAACCATCTCATATCATATCATTCATTGGAAGGACACATGGAAATATTAATGGTAAAGTTTATACGACTATTGATTATTTAGAACAACCGGGAAAATTAAATGAAAATATAAGAGATAATCTATATTCGCCATTAAACCTTGCAATAATTTCAAAAGAACTTAATATACATTTTACGTATTTAGGAACTGGATGCATATTTAAATTTGATGAAAATCATCCATTCGGTGAAGAAAAAAATGGATTCTCTGAAAATTCTTTGCCAAATTTTTTTGGTTCTTCCTATTCTATAGTAAAGGGTTATACAGATAGATTGATGAATTTTTTCGATAATGTTTTAACTCTCAGAATTAGAATGCCTATTACTGGTTCAGTAAATCCTAGAAATTTTATAACTAAAATTACTACATATGAAAAAATATGTTCAGTGCCTAATTCAATGACAGTATTACCCGAATTATTGCCAAAAATAATTGATATGATGAATACAAATAAAACAGGAATTCTAAATTTTACAAACCCTGGTTTAATTTCACACAACGAAATTTTAAAAATGTTTAAAGAAATAGTTGATCCAACCTTTGAATGGAAAAATTTTTCAGTAGAAGAACAAAGACAAATATTAGCGTGTGACAGATCAAATAATTATTTAGATACATCAATACTTGAGAATTTTTCCCCTGATATAAAAAATATTAAAGAATCCATAAGAGAATGTTTAATACAATATAAAGATACATATAATAAAATAATATAAGAATAATTTATTAACTACTTAATATAAATCAATTAATTATTATTTTTTAATAAATTAATTATTGTTAATTAATTATTTTTGATAAAATTATTAATTGATTCTTTTCCATTACTATCTAAATCTTTTATTTTGTTATCAAGATTTAAATCACTAATTTCATAATGTTTCGTAAATATTTGTATAGTTCTATCCCAATCATTTTCTTTCATATAATTTTTCGCAATCTGTTTAGATAAAATATTTATAATATTAAAACTAAAATTCGTAAAGTTTTCTATTTTCCTTTCATTTAACATGTCATTATTAGTTATAATTACAAACCCTAAAGTTTTTTTATTAACAAAGTCAGTTTTAAATGAGTAATAAGGATCTAGACTATCAAATACAAATATGGGATAGTTTAAAATTAATCCACCATCTACTAAATAATGTCTGCTGGATTTATCTGGATTAAAATCGTATCTGACTGGATTGAATATGCCTGGTATACAACAACTGGATAACACTGCTTTATAAACTGGTACATTTGGAGTAGTGGAACTTGAAAAATATACCAAACCTTGGGTATTTATATTCGAACTAGTTATAATCAGGTCTTTATTTAACCAATCTTTTATATCATAAAAAGTTGGGTCATAATCTTTTATTGAAGTTATTTCAAACCAACGATACCTTATTGTTTTTTTTAAAAGTTCTTCTAGAACTTGATTACTATTCATACCAAATCTATAAAAAAGATAATAAATATTCCAAAAAAAATTAAAATAAGAATTACTAATTATTTCTACTTCTGAAAAATTTTTAATTATTTCAGTTATTTCATCTAAATCTGTATCCAAGCATAAAAATGTTGCAATTATTGAACCAGCCGATGTACCGGCATAACCTTTGATTTGTTTTAAAAATTTTGGGAAATATTGTAATAAGTTTTTTAGAGCAGGAATATAAGCATAACATTTTATCCCACCACCTTCAAATACCAAATTCTCAATTTGATACATATCTATCATAATTGAGAATATAATTAAATCTGAATAAAAAAAAATTTTTCATAATAATTAATTTTAAGATATTTATATTTTAGATTTAGATTTTAGATTTTAAATTTTAAATTTATATTAATTTAGTGAAGTTATAATTTATTGGAAGAGTTTTGACACGAGCAGTTGATAATCCGTGGTATACTTTGTCCATTTATCTTAGACCTTGTAGTTAAATCTGGCGATTTCATTCCATACGATAAATCTTTAATTGAATCCCAATGAATCTTCAGTGATTATATCCATTTTCACTATAAATTGATGGTAAATTATATATGAATAAAATTATTAATTGTTTAAAAAATATGATTGTAATTTCCCATCTCTATGAATATCACAAGTAGAACAATGTAACGATCCCCCAAATTTATAACAATCTCTGAACGGTACCGGAATAACATCGAATCCCTCTTCTCTGAGAAAATTGATTGTTTTTTCTTCACTGGCTTCAACAATAATCGTATTTTCATTCAAAGATAACATATTTATGTTTAAACTAGATATACTAGTTGAACCAGATGGCATGGAAGTATTACTTGATTTCGGAGCAGGAACCAAATTCCAATCATTGTCCTTAAAATAAGACTTAATTTTTTGAGAATAAATAGGAACTTCTTCATTATATATAATAAAACCTGGTCTTAGTGGACAATATAATGCATCCATGTGTGTTTTAAAAATATTATTTTCTAATTCAACTTTATGGACATTGTATTTATTACAATATTGTCTCTGAAACCATTCTATTGCTAAATCGTTAGTTAAATATCCCTTCTGAATAAAAAGATCTGTACCCAATCTCATTACATCTGCGGCATCACAAACAGGTTCATGTGTAATTGGGAAAATTTGATTTTTGACAAATTCAATTCGTCTAGAGTCTTCGCGTTTATGAGGATATTCAGAATTAAGCATTTTATCATTAAGTGTAGCTTTAGGCATCATACTCCATTTAAATGTTCTATCTTTAGTAAAAAAATCATTTAGCAAAGACCTATAACAATAATATTCAAAATATCTACTTCTCCAAGACATATTAGTTTCAATGATTTCATTATCTAAAACCATAAGTGTATCTCTCGGACAATATGAACAATTTTGATTTTTAGAATAAAAACCAGGTGTATTTGTT
>Ga0209713_10000295_pt1 | contig 27656 bp, 18 predicted proteins | sample ArcOceMetagenome_3_FD_187444 | JGI IMG/M metagenome (GOLD analysis project Ga0209713, IMG submission 187444) | Marine eukaryotic phytoplankton communities from Arctic Ocean - Arctic Ocean- Svalbard ARC20M Metagenome (SPAdes) (version 2) | ecosystem: Environmental > Aquatic > Marine > Oceanic...
CGTGTGTGACCTATCGGTGAAAACTCAAAACGCTAACTGCCCCACGTCGTCCATCCCCAACCGAGGCTGCGAAAGCAGAAAGTCGTCGAGTGTGGGTGCGGGCGGCGGCGCCAATATCGCATCCGGCGCAATCGACCCGTCGACCACCATCGCCATCGGCCCTCCCGCTCCTGCGCCGTCCTGGGAGACGCCCCCCTCGTCGGCCGGTAGCGGCTGCTCCTGCCGTCGGCGCGCCGCCGCCAGAGCGGCCGCCTCCTCGTCGTCGCCGTCGGCGAGCGGCAGAGTCGCAACCGAGGAGGCCTCCGGGTTGAGCAGCGCGAGCGTGCAGAGCAGAGCGCTCGCCGCCTCGGCCACCGCGCCGTCCGTAGGCTGCGCCTCGAGCGCGCGGCGCGCAGCCAGCGCGCCGCCGGCGCGGCTCACGCTCGAGCGGCAGCGCGCATCGGCCGCCGCGAGGCGTGCGAGCGCGCGGCAGCCGCTCGCCTGGGCGGCGGCGTCGTCGCGCGTCCTGCCGAGCGCGCGCACGGCCACGGCCACGGCGTCGGCCGCGCGGAGCGCGGCGCGCGCCGACGAGCCGGCCGCGCACAGCTCCTCGAGCCGCGCAAAGCAGGCGGTAGCGAGCACCGCCCCGCCAGCGGCGCCGCTGGTGTCGGCGACCCGCTTCAGGTCGTCGCTGAGCGCGCTCGCCGCCGTGCGCTCGTCGGCCGACGTCGAGACCTCGTCGGGCACCTCGTCGTCCGGTGTCGCCGTCGCCGGGCCGGCCCGCACGGCGAGGTCGATCAGCTTTCCAAAGTCGCCGGCCTCGCCGAGCTGCGCGGCCGCCGCCATCACGGCGTCACCGTCGTCGTCGCCGTCGTCTTCGAGGGGTGGGAGGTCGCCCTGGCCCTCGAGGAGAGCAGTGAGAGCGAAGGACGTCTCCATTTGCCCCGGGTAATCAGCGGCAGGCAGCGTTCGCGTTGCCCTCGGTGTGTTATGAAGGCAACTTTTGGCATGCCACAATGCATGCCAACGCTGGTATGCTGCTAATTATTTTCTATTCCCACTCGGCTTCCCTAAAGCAAACCACCGCAACTTACACGGCCACCAAGTTTGCTATTAGGGGTGTGGCTATCGATCGTCTCGCCGCCGAGACCATGTGCGCAGCGCCCGCTCGGCGGCTGTCCACGCACATACATACCGATACTGGTACACGTACGTGTGTATAGTGCCGTGCGTGCCAGGCCGGTTGTTACGAGTTTCGATACGTTACGTTACGTTACGTTACGTTACGTCGCGCCCCCCGCGCGTTACTTGCTGCCCCGGAGGTGCGGTATGCTACAGCTCTTCTCGGCTGCAGCCGCTCGGCGTTGGTCATTCACTCCTACAGTAGTCCGATACCGCCTTGTCCAGGTTGCGCGCAAGCGCGAAACCGGCACTTCTCGGGCCCATGAGCTCGGATTGAGGTGATACTTTGACCCATGCACTCGTGGCTGAGCCGTACAGCTCGGTACTGGTGCGAATGGGAGCTCTACAGGCAGCATTACGCTCCGGAAAGCGCATGCCGTGCGTTATGGCGCGCCCGAGCGGCACGGTGACGTCACGCGAAGAGGTCGTGAGACGCGTCGGCACGACTACACACGGCCACCTGCAGCTTTGAGCGATGTACTGGGCGGGATGAGCACCACGCTGGGGCTCTTTGCAAGTCCCCCATTGATACTCTCGACCGAATCAGTCGTGGGCATGGAGTGGAAGGGCATGAGCACGTCGATTGCAGCCCGTACGGCCCTGCGGCCTCGCCCGGTAGATGCTGCAATTGACGCGCACCTGCCCAGCGCCACTCCCTCCCAAGGCCGTTTGGTCAAACTACTGTTGGTAGACTTGCGAAGGGCCTGAGTGGCATGCTCAAACAGCCCACCGCATGTCCCATACACGTAGTGCGCTGTCAATAGCAGTGCGCATGCGTCTCCTGGCCTCTTCCTACGTCACTGCCGTGTGCCGTCCGGCAAGGCGCCAGAGAACACACAACGCGGTTTCCGGAGTAGAAGATGGCCTGTAGAGCTCCTGTTTGCACCTGTACCGAGCTGTACGGCTCAGCCACGAGTGCATGAATCAAAGTATCACCTCAGTCCGAGCTCATGGGGCCGAGAAGTGCCAGTTCCGCGCTTGCGCCTTGCATCTTGCCTCGAACCGGTACTGCGTTGCAATCGACGTGCTCACGCCCTTCCACTCCATGACCACGACTGATTCGGTCGAACGTATCAGTAGGGGACTTGCAAAGAGCCCCAGCGAGGCGCTCGGCCCGCCCAGTACATCGCTCAAAGCTGCAGGTAGCCGTGTGTGGTCGTGCCGATGCGTCTCACGGCCTCTTCGTGACGTCATGTCACCGTGCCGCTCGTGCAAGCCGCCCAGCACGCAGTACGCGGTTTCCGGAGTGGAAGACGGCCTGTAGAGCTCCTGTTTGCACCTGTACCGAGCTGTACGGCTCAGCCACGAGCGTGTAGGACAAAGTATCACCTCAATCCGAGCTCATGGGCTCGAGCAGTGCCGGTTTCGCGCTTGCGCTTTGCATCTACTGTGAGAGCTCCTGGGAGAAGCCACCCGGGTTGCAATCGACGTGCTCATGCCATGACCACGACTGATTCAGTCGAGAGTATCAATGGAGGACTTGCAAAGAGCCCCAGCGTGGTGCTCATCCCGCCCAGTACATCGCTCAAAGCTGCAGGTGGCCGTGTGTGGTCGTGCCGATGCGTCTCACGGCCTCTTCCTACGTGCGCAGACGCCAGAGAACACATAACGCGGTTTCCAGAGTGGAAGACGGCCTGTAGAGCTCCCATACGCACCTGTACCGAGCTGTACGGCTCGGCCACGAGCGTGTAGGACAAAGTATCACCTCAGTCCGAGCTCATGGGCCCGAGCAGTGCCGGTTTCGCGCTTGCGCCTTGCATCTACTGAGCTCTACCGGGAGAAGCCGCCCGGGTTGCAATCGACGTGCTCATGCCCTTCCACTTCATGACCACGACTGATTCGGTCGAAAGTATCAATGGGGGACTTGCAAAGAGCCCCACAGCGAGGTGCTCATCCCGCCTAGTTCATCGCTCAAAGCTGCAGGTAGCCGCGTGTAGTCGTGCCAATGCGTCTCACGGCCTCTTCCTACGTCCGCGTGCCGTCCGGCAAGACGCCAGAGAACACACAACGCGGTTTCCGGAGTGGAAGATGGCCTGTAGAGCTCCTGTTTGCACCTGTACCGAGCTTTACGGCTCAGCCACGAGCGTGTAGGACAAAGTATCACCTCAATCCGAGCTCATGGGGCCGAGAAGTGCTTGTTTCGCGCTTGCGCCTGGCATCTTGCTTCGTACGACCTCTCCCGATGGGTGCCCGCAATTGACGTGCCCATCGAGGTGTAGCTCTTCAGTACGCGTTCGTTGGAAGATGCCACTCGCGCGAGAGGTTGAGAGTCCTGCAGCGTGGTACTGACGCATTACAGCTCATGACATGAGGATCTAGCGCACCGTCGTGACGGTGATGCAAGTGTGCGGGAAGGAGGAGCGCCCGCACGGTGCGTGGCGGTGCCAATTGACGCGCTGATCGAGGTGTAGCTCTTCACTACGCGTTCGTTGGAGGATGGTTATGACTAGAGAGGTTGAGAGCATCGCAGCGTAATGCCAACGCGCCCCAGCTCATGACATGACGCCGTCGTGACGCTCGTGCAAGTCTCTTCACAGTGACATTTGCCCATGCATTTGCCGTGCACACGATAAATAGAGAGGACGCGAGAAACATCATCCAACGAGCCGACCTTCATTGCGGGTCGGGCAGCCACTGGCTTCCTCTGAGCGACTCTGATCCGCGCACGACAATAAGCAAACCACCGCAATTTACACGCCCACCAAGTTTGCTATTAGGGGTGTGGCTTTCGATCGTCTCGCCCGGAGACCATGTGCGCAGCGCCCGCTCGGCGGCTGTCCACGCACATAGTGCCATGCGTGCTAGGCTCGACTGCCGCAGCGCCGCCGACCGGCAGCCGCACGGCTGACGACGCAGCCCGGGGGCTGCTGTCAGATCCTGGAACACCTGCCGGGAACCCTCAGCCTCTGAGCCACTCGACCGCCGCTCGCAGGTCCAAGGCCGCTGTCGCTGCCGCGACGCGCGACTACGTGGTCAAGCCGCGCCTTGAGTACCGCACGGTGCAGGGTGTCAACGGTCCGCTGGTCATCCTGGAGGTGCGTGCCGCGCGGGCGCCCTGCGCAGAGCTGATGATCCTGTGCCCACGGCCGCCTGTCCGCGTGTTTGTGGCAGAACGTGCGCCGTCCGCGGTTCGCCGAGATCGTCAACCTGACCCTCAGCGACGGCACGCAGCGCTCGGGCCAGGTGCTGGAGGTGCAGGGCTCCAAGGCCGTCGTTCAGGTCTTCGAGGGCACGTCGGGCATTGACAACAGGGGCACGTCGGTCGAGTTCTCGGGCAACATCCTGACGACGCCGGTGTCGGAGGACATGCTCGGCCGCATCTTCAACGGCTCGGGCAAGCCGATCGACAAGGCGCGCGCCTCCCGACAGCCGCGGCGGCGGCCCCGTGCCCTCCGCCCGTCACCCCTCTCGGCGGCACCCCCTCTCCACCTCCACACCCCACCCCACCACACACCCAGCTCTGACCGCCGCCGCCCCGCCGCCCGTCCGATCGCCGCCGTGCGCAGGGTCCGGCGGTGCTCGCGGAGGACTTCCTCGACATCAACGGGATGCCGATCAACCCTCAGATGCGCACGTACCCGGAGGAGATGATCCAGACGGGCATCTCGACGATCGACTGCATGAACTCGGTGGCGCGCGGGCAGAAGATCCCGCTCTTCTCGGCGGCGGGGCTGCCGCACAACGAGATCGCGGCGCAGATCTGCCGGCAGGCGGGCCTCGTCAAGCAGAATGTCAAGGGCTCCACCTCGGACGACTCCGAGGAGTCGTTTGCGATTGTGTTTGCGGCGATGGGCGTCAACATGGAGACGGCGCGCTTCTTCAAGCAGGACTTCGAGGAGAACGGCGCGCTCGAGCGGCTCGCGATGTTTCTCAACCTCGCCAACGACCCGACGATCGAGCGCATCATCACGCCGCGCATCGCCCTCACCGTCGCCGAGTACATGGCGTACGAAAAGGGCAAGCACGTCCTCGTCATCGCCACCGACATGTCGTCGTACGCCGACGCACTGCGCGAGGTGTCGGCGGCGCGCGAGGAGGTGCCGGGGCGGCGCGGCTACCCGGGGTACATGTACACGGACCTCGCCACCATCTACGAGCGTGCAGGCCGCGTCGAGGGCCGCGCCGGCTCGATCACGCAGTTCCCGATTCTGACGATGCCCAACGACGACATCACCCACCCGATCCCCGACCTGACGGGGTACATCACCGAGGGGCAGATCTACGTCGACCGCCAGCTGCACAACAGGCAGGTCTACCCGCCCATCAACGTGCTGCCGTCGCTCTCGCGGCTGATGAAGTCGGCCATCGGCGAGGGCATGACGCGCAAGGACCACGGCGACGTCTCCAACCAGCTCTACGCCAACTACGCCATCGGCAAGGACGTGCAGGCGATGAAGGCCGTCGTGGGCGAGGAGGCGCTCTCGCCCGAGGACCACCTCTACCTCGAGTTCCTCGAGAAGTTCGAGGGCAAGTTTGTCAACCAGGGGCCGTACGAGAACCGGACGATCTTCGACACGCTCGAGATTGCGTGGGGATTGCTGCGCACCTTCCCGAAGGAGATGCTCAAGCGCATCCCCGAGAAGACCCTCAAGGTCTACTACGCGCGCAGCAACTGAGGGGGGTGACGACCATGGTGACAACGCTACGACGAGCATGTGGTTTGCCGGCGGGGGGAGGCTGAGCTGACGGCCTTCCCCTTGCTGTGGGAAGGGGGGTTGTGCGGGCGTCTGTGGGAAGGGACCGTGCACTGATGACCGACAGCTGACAGAGAATTCCGTAGTGCCAGACCAAGTGGCTATTTATCGCGCCCGTTAATGGGTGTCCTGTTTTTCAGAGTCGACATGAACAGGGCTGCATTTTATCATAATTCGTTAGATGTTGCCTTGAGCAGGCCACTACTAGCGAAGAAATTGTGTTTTTGACAGTTTTTTGCCTGCCAGCTCGGCGCACAGGCGTCGCTAGGTGGTCGGTCGACCTCGCCGCCTCATAATCCAAGGCGCCCCATAATCCAAGCCTGCGCCACTTAGGCGTTGATACTTTTGTAATCTCGCCGCATACTTTGCACGCATACTGTGCTCACTGCAACGTGCTGCTTCTTGCTATTCCTACGCGCGCGCTGCCGCGCCCCCCCGCAATCATGCTCCCGGCTGCTCGTACTCCACCACTGTCCTCGCCGCCCATCCCGCCGCTGCCACTGCCGAGGGTCTTCGACCTGGGCTGTGCCAAGACCGGGACGAGCAGCTTGGCGTCTGCCGTCGGCATGCTGCTACGCTCGCCATGCTGCCACTACCAGTGCCCTACTCGATGGGCCGACGAGGGGCGGCAGCAGAATAGCAGTGGCGTGCTCGCGAGCCACCGTTGCTTTGCCGACGGTGGCAGCTACACCGACTTTCGGTGGCTCGACCGGGCGTTCCCCGGCTCGCGCTTCGTGCTGACGACGCGCGAGGAGCCGGAGTGGATGGCGTCCGTCGCCAACCACGTCCTACAGGAGCGGCTGAAGCGCAACTGCACGCCCGACTACCAGCCAGGCGAGCCGCCGTGTGGCCGCACCGACAGATACTCCTTCACCGACAACTCGCCCGAGCGCCTGGAGAGTCTGCGCACCCATTGCACGCGCAACGCGCACAGCGTCGTCGCCTACTTCAACGCGAGTGCCGAGCGCCGCCGACGCTTCATCACCCTCGACCTCGCCGACTTTCGCGAGCCGCGGCGCTTCTGGTCGCTGCTGCGTTGGGTGACCCGGAGTGACCTGGATGTGCTTCGGCCCTCGAGAATCATCACGAGTGCCGACGCGCTACCGCATGGAGCCATCGTCACCGAAGACTCAGCGGCCCCGCTTTGCAACACGGCGAAGCAATTTGAGAAACAGCCTGTAGATCAGGTGGGTCAATTTGAGTGCGATCGACAAATGCGTTAGACAAATAGTGTGATAGATTAGACTAGGATGTTGTCGACAGATCATAACAAACAGTGCGAGCGCGATCCAAGACCAGTCGATCATAAAATGTGCACCTGCGTGGCCATGGTCTCCATGTACTCCTGCGTGATGGCCTCGGGCGACACAAAGTCCCATCCGGGCAGGTCGTGCGCCTTGTTGTGCGGCGGCATCCTCCTTGTGCTCGTGTGCTGCTGGTGCGCCTCCCGCAGATGGTCCTTCTTGTCGGCGCGCGCCATCTCCTTGGCCGTCTCGACCGCGGCGCGCTGCTGCTTGCGCAGCCTCTGCCCCGACGTCTTGACTCGCCTGCCGAGCCACGGCTTTAGCGGCGACGGCAGCCGCCGATGCTCGACGAGGTCCCACTCGGGGTCCCTCCAGTACGGGTGCGCCTTGAGGGTCGCGGCGCCGCCCTGCTCGGGCGCGCCGAGCCGCTTGTGCGGCGCCCACAGCAGCAGCCGCTGCACGAGGTCGAGCAGCTGGCCGTCCTGCCTGCCGCTCTCGTCGACGAAGGCGGGCGTGCGGTACTCGGTGGACTGGTCGAAGTACGGGTCGTCGCCAAACGGCAGGTTCTGCTCGCTCAGCTCGTACATGAGCACGCCCAGCGTGTACCAGTCGGCGGGGCTCGAGTAGCCCTTCGAGTTTGGGAGGATGTTCTTGACCTCGGGCGCCATGTAGCACGGCGTGCCGCACACCTCGTCCGAGACGGGCATCTCGCGCATGTCGCCGTCCTGTCCCATCAGCGCGAGCCCAAAGTCGACGAGGCGCACGTGGCCGGTGCCGTCGAGCAGCAGGTTCTCGGGCTTGAGGTCGCGGTAGAGCACACACTGCGCGTGGAGGAAGGAGAGCACCGCCACGGTCTCGAGGCCGACGAAGCGGACTTGCGCGGGCGTGAGGCGGTCCGACGTGAGCGCAAAGTCGGAGAGGTCGCCGCCCGGGCACGCGTCCATCACCAGCAGCAGGTAGACCGAGTTCTGGAAGGCGTAGGCGAGGTTGACGAGCAGCGCGTGGTGGAGCGCCGCCTGCAGCCGCTTCTCGAGCAGCACCGCCTCCCTCCAGTCGTCCTCCGCAGCGTACGCCGCCCGCACCGTCGCCTTCTTCATCACCTTCATCGCGTAGTGCTTGCCGCTGTCGCGCTTGACGACCTCGAGGACCTGCCCGAAGCCGCCCTGCCCCAGCACGCGCATCGCCTTGAAGTCCTCCATCGCTGGGACGTGCGTCTCCCTGGCCTTGAGCTGCAGGACGTAGTTGTAGTGCGGCGACGACAGAAAGTCGCCGAAGCACGCGGCCTCGACGCTCTTGACGCAGACCTGCGCGACGACGTCGAAGATGCGGCGCAGCTCCTTTGGCGGCAGCGTGGCCGCCGCCTTGAGCTTCTCGTCGAGCTGCCCGAGCAGCCGCGCCGACACGCACGAGACCGGCCGCTTCGCGCGCGCGCCGAGGTACTTTGCGTGGAGCTCGACGGCGTGTCCCGCCAGCTGCGTGGGGTCGGCCTCGACGCGGAAGGAGCCCACCTCCATGAAGAACTCAAACTGCGGCAGCAGCTCGGTCTGCCGCTCGGCGGGAAGCCCGCCGACGAACTTGTACAGGATCGAGAGGAAGGCGCGGTTGGCGCAGATGGCGCCCATGTCGGTGGGGGCGAGGCAGCCCTCGGGCAGCACGACCTCATGCTGCTCCTCGTCCTCGATCGAGATGGCCTGCAGCGACGCCGCCTGCTGCGTCGCCAGGACGCAGTAGAACCTCCCCTGCAGCTCGGGCTGCTCGGCGAAGACCGTGCGCATGTGGCTGTCGGGCAGCGTCAGCACGACGGCCTCCTCCGAGTCGACGACGACCGTCGCCGACGCGGCGCCGCCCAGCAGCAGCGTCCTCTCGCCGAAGATCTGGCCGGCGGTGCGCCTGCCGACGACGACGGCCTGCGGCCTCCCTTTGATCTTCATCTCGACGCGCAGCGTGCCGCGCGAGACTTGGTAGAGCGACCGCGGGCTCTCGCCCTCCTTGATCACCACCTCGCCCGCCTTGTACTTGCCCTGCTTGGCGCCCTTGAGGAAGGTGGCCCAGTGCTCCTCGGTCAGCTTCGTCGGCAGCTCGCGCTGCTGCCTGGGCTTGCCCTGCCCAAAGTGGTCCTGGATCTCCGAGTTGATCGAGAAGGAGCCGAGGCGCGACTTGCGGTTGCCCTGCGCGTCCGCCTCCGCCGCGTCGAGGTCGACGTTCATGTGGTCGAGCCGCATCGTCTCGATGGCCTCGCAGACCTCGTCGAAGAACTGCGACGGCAGCAGCAGCTCGACCGACGCCGACTTGCACTCGACGACGACGGAGAGGCCCGAGCCCCCGTGCGCGTGCTCCGACTCGTCGGGCCGGATCAGCGAGAGCACGTCGGTGAACGGGAAGGCGTGGTGCTGCTGGAAGCCGAAGGCGTTGACCTCGACGCAGAGGTGGCTGGCGAAGAGGAAGAGCATCCCCGGCTTCTCCTGCCCGTCGCTCACCGAGTTCTCCTCGACGGTGCACGAGCACTCGCAGTGCAGCAGCAGCTCGGGCAGGCGGAGCACGCCCTCCTCCGTCTCCTTGTGCAGCTTGAACTCCTTGGCGATCTCCTCGACCGTCCGGTCCATCGGGCTGTCGGACACCAGGAGCTCCTGGTGCGCGTGGTGGTGCGCCGGCTGCGACAGCTCGATCGTCGCGTGGCGGATGGCGGCCGAGCGCTCGGCGAGGCGCGTGCTCACGGCGATCGCCAGGTTGTGGAACAGGCAGCTCGCCAGGTGCGGGTCGTCCTTGATCCCCTTGATCACGCGCGAGAACTGCAGCTCCTGCGCCTCGACCGCGTCGACGGCGATCACCGACACGACCGGGTTGGCGGCGAGCAGGAAGGAGAGCTCGCCCAGCACCTCGCCGGCGCCACGCGAGCCGATCACTTTGTCCGGCCTGCCCTCCTGGTGCAGCACCAGGTTGACGCTGCCCGACAGCACGGTGAAGATGCTCTCGTTGGGCACGCCCTCCTTGATGAGCTTCTGGCCGGGCTTGAACTTCTTGTGGGCGCCCTTCTTGGCGAAGAGGTGCTCGAGCGGCTCGGCCGCCTTGAGGTGGGAGTGGGTCTGGCCCATGCTCGCTTTGAGCACGCCGCAGGCGGAGGAAATTGTGGGGGAAAAAAGATTTGACAGTTTTTTGCCTCCCAGCTCGGCGCGTCTCGCTGAGCCGGCTGGCGGTCGCGTCGGCGTCGGCCACCTCGCCACCGCGTCGTCGACTCCCGACGGGGCGACTCTCCGACCGAGTGGTGGGGGCGCGGGTGGCGGGAGCGGCGCGCGCGACCGACCCGCGCGCCCGCGCGCGCGCGCCCTGGGCAGGTTAGGTTTCTAAGTTTTGAAAATTCGCCCAAACTCGCCACGTCGCCGCGCCATCACATGAGGCTCTGGGACACGCTGACCGGCGAGGGTGTGGCTCGCCTCGCCCTAGTGGCTGAGCTGGACGAGGACGCCGAGCTCGTCGAGCTCGAGACCAGCGGCCCTGTCACACGCATCACTCGCAGGACCGACGGCCTGCCGCTCCTGATCATTCGGCAGCGCTCCGAGGAGCGCGCTCGCATCGACCGCACCATTGCCGCGCTCGGCGAGATCGTGGGCACCGCGTTGGGCGCCGGCGCCGTCTGCGCGCCCTGCTGCGCCATCGCGGTGCCGTCGCCACAGACGCTGCGGCCGGGATCGGTCGGCGCGCTGCTGCGGCCGCGCCAGGGTGCGTGCGCCGAGTGCCTGCTCGGGCTGCTGAAGCAGCTCCAGGTCGCTCAGCCGCACTGGCACCTCGCGCAGCCCGTGTGGTTCCCCATCGGCCCGTCGCCCGACTCGCTGCGCGGCTCCACGGCCACGCTGCAGCGCAAGCTGCGCAAGGCGGCGGCGACGCACGCGAGCGTGGACGTGGCGACGCTGCTGTCGCTCGCGGCTCCGTGCCAGCGGCGCATCGAGCGAGGCGAGTGGAGCGACGGTGGCGGCGCGGCGGTGGCGGCGGCCGACGCCCTCGATCCTCTCGAGACGCGGCTGCTGCTCGTCGATCGCCTCAGCGGCCCGAGCTTCGAGGCGGCGTGTCTGCTCGCGGCCATGTGTGGCGTGCCCGACCTCTCCCTGAACAAGGTGGCCGTCGGAGAAAGTCGCGGCGGCGGCGGTGACGGCGGCGGCGGCGACGGCGGGGCGACGGCGGGCAGCTGGCGGCTCGTGCTCGTCGACCCGTCGCCTCCTCCCGCGGGCGCGGGAGCCTCGCTCGAGGCCCTGACCCTCGTCACGGACGAGGCCTCCGCAGCCGGCAGGGCGGCCGCCAAGGGAGGCGCCGCGCCAAAGGCGGTGGCGTCGCCCTTTGCTCCGAGCCGCGTCGACAGCGGCCCGGGCCGTCGGCGGTACTGCTTCCCGGGTCTGCTGCTGCTGCCGGCGGCGGCGGCGCCGCTCTCCGCCGCCGCCGTCGATGCGCTGCGACGGTTGGACGCATCGAGCCTCTCCGCTGCGGTGGACGCCGCCGCCTCGGTCTCCGCCTCCGCCGCCGACACGGCGGGCCACGGCGGCGCCGACGGCCTCCACAGAGCTGGCGCCGCCGCCGCCCTCGCCGCCGCGGCGGGGCTGCACGGCAGCATGTGCGGCGAGGTGGTGGGGCCGGCGCGCGCGCGCCTCGAGCAGATGCGCCGCGCCGTCTTGGCGCGACCGCAGCTGAGTCTGCGCGAGGTTTGCTTCGAGGCGGTGGCGGCGTGGCGGCGCGACTGGGGCGACGCGTCGCAGGGAGGCGCCGCGGCGACGCTGGCGGAGCTGACGGCGTGGTCGGCGAGGGGCCTCGTGGCGGCGGGCGGACTCGACGAGCCCACCGCTCTGGCGACGCTGCGTCGGCTGCACGCCTGTCACGCCGGGCAGGAGGCGAACGCGATGGAGGCGTGCGGGCTGGCGGCGGTGGAGGCCGTCGGCGCCGCCGTCGCCGTCGCCGCCACCGGCTCGGACGCGGTGCGAGGGCTGTGGCGCGACTGGCAGCGGCGCGCGGCGGCCGCCGCCATCGTGCCGTCCCTCGCGGCGCAAAAGGCCGCCGTCGCCGCGCGCGAGGCGGCGGCGGGCGCGCGCTCCGCCGCGGTCAAGACGCCGGCGGCCGCCTCGGCCGCGCGCCAGGCCGCCGTCGCCGCGCGTCGCCAGGCCGCCACCGCCGCGCCGGCGGGCGCCGCCGCCGTCACCCTCCCCGCGTCGGCCGAGCCTCTGTCGATCTTGCCGCTGGGGGCGGTGCCGACCCTCGAGCTCAATCAGACGGGCGCGGCGTCTCTGCAGAGGGCGAAGACGCCGCGCACCGCGAGGCTGCTCAGGGAGGTCGAGCAGGGATGAGCGTAGGATGAGAGGGACGCGTCGCGGCGCGGCGCAGCTGCAGCTGGGTGCTCCTCAACACGACCGCTTTGCAAATCGAACGACACAGTATATCATCAGAACAGCCAACAACTACTCTTCTACACGTACAGAACGCCAGCTCTACTTCCTAGTTTAGGGTTAGATCCTGTTCATCAGAAGCAGCCAACACTCTACTGCTGAACGCGCTAGCTCTTCCTAGTCAGCGTGTACGTGTAGTCATACAGCGCGACCGGCCTCCCGGACGCGTCCATGTAGCGGCCGTCGGTCGGCTGCAGGAAGGCGGCGACGCGCTGCTTGCTCTTCACCACGTCTGGACCGGCGGCGGCGGCGGCCGACGGCTCGCGTCGGTACGACGTGAGCAGCAGATAGTTGGTGACGACGCCCTGGTCGACATTCGACTGCAGCCAGACCTCGGCGCCCACCCACTCGTCGTCGCTCAGCAGGCCGCCCTCCGCCGAGCAGGCGCGCGCGTCGATCGACTGGCTCACTCTGGCGCGCGAGCGTGTCGGCGCCTCGTAGGTGAGCTGCAGCCGACCCAGCTCGGCGTCGGCCGTCGCCTCGACCGACGAGACGACCGTCGCGTCCGGCCAGAAGGCCTCGAGCACGCTGCGCGCATTGTCGGCGCGTCGCGGCCGATCGGCGCCGAAGCTGAGCTCGAAGGCCGGCGCGTTGCCCACGTTGGGCAGCGACAGGATGGAGGCCATCCGTGCGCCAGGCGTCAGGTCGGTCAGGAAGGAGCGTCCGAGCGGGAACGAGACGCCCTCGAGCCTGCTCGTCACTCGCCACTGGCCCTCGAGCCACGGCGGCAGGCGCGGCTCGGCGTCGAGCGAGGGCGGCTTGGACGACCAGGCGCAGCTGGCCGACCACGGCTGCCCCCACGCGTTGATGTTGTCGCCCTTGCCACGGAGCTGCGCGGCGAGGCCCTTGAGGCCAGTCGCGGGCGGGGTGGGTGCACGCTGGCTGATGATCGACTGCGACGCGAGCGACTGCAGCTCGCCCGCGCTGGATGCCGGCGCGGGCGTGTGCGCGTTGAAGAGGAGCGGCAGCGCGACGCTCGTGAGCGAGCGAAGCGCGGCGCGTCGATGCAGCTGGGGGTCGGTGGGTAGTCGCATTGCGTACGGCGACCTTGCGTGCATACCTCGCATGCTTTCGCCTTGCCGAGCGAAATTCATCATCATAGCGTGGCTCGTCTCACGATGGACATGCGCAGCTTATTCGGCGGTTTGCCGCGCGGTAGGCCTCCGACTTGTCTGCCGCACCCGGGCGTGCCGCTCAAGTGCGAGTCGCTCAAGGGCGGCGGCGGAGCCCCTTCTGCGGAGTTGGCAAACGACATCTATGCCATGGGCGGAACAACACTCGTGCCGGACTCAATCGACTTGGGTGCAGCTGGATTCGACGCTTTCTCGCACGATGAGCAAGCAGCCCGCATACCACAGCATGTCCTGGCCGCGCACAAGATGGCGCTTCAATCATTCACCTCAGCAGAGGCCGCTGCCGCCATCAGTGCAGCTCGAGGTGGACCTTGCCCGCAGGCACACATTTGCCTGGCAAAGGAATCTTCGTCGCTCGACGATGCACTGGAGCGCTATAAGAAGGCAACTGGGGAGGCGGAGCTGCTGATCGACCTTTTCGCGCCACTGTACTTGATGGGTGCACGAGTCGAGGCTGTCGGCCTCGCCTCACGCCCGGAAATCAACGGTCGAACAGGTCTGGTCATAAGCTTCGTTCCCAGCAAGGGCCGTTATGGCGTCAGGTTTGGTTCAGAAGACCTGCTGCTCAAGCCACAAAACCTCAATGCTGACTCGATCAACGTCCCTGCCGCAAAGCGCCTGGCTTCCTACAGCCCGGATGAGTCGCTGTGGGACTGCCGTCTCGCACGGCCATGGTTTCGCGCCGTGCTCGGCTTCGCAAACACTTTTCGGAAGCTCGGCAAGTTCGAGGAGGCGCTGGAGATATATAATGTGCTGGAAGACGTCGACGGAAAGCACTTTGTGACCCAGTCTTCGCACTTCGTACAGTGGCGCAACTACATTGCGTCTTGCTTTTTGCTGCTCGGACGTCCTCTAGAGGCGCGTCGCTACCTGGTGCTAACGAGCCAGTCGGTCATCGAGTATACGTTCATCTACGCCTCTTCTTCTCTCTTCTTTTCGCTGAACCTCGCCCTCGCCGAGTATCTCATTGCGCTGGAAGATGGCACAAGACTGCAAGACCCACCGGGGCCAGTGCCGCTCGAAGCCGCCGATGGCAACGTCCTGAACTTGAAAGAGCAGCCAGAGCTTATTTGGTGGCGGCTCAGCACTTCAGGGCCGGAGGGTCTCCACACATTCACGGCAGTGTACGAGTACCTGTTCGACGACTCCAGAAAGCTGCCAGACCTATTCTCCATCCCAGAAACCATGGGCGAGTCAGCTGGTCATGGACAGGCGTTGGCATATCTATCAGGTGGTATGCTCGAGCTGTGGCGGTCGACGCCAGGCGCGATCCGGATGCTGAGGCGCCAGCGCAACTTCTTCCACTCGCGAGCGCTTCTGACTGGGGAAGGCATCGAGAAGAATGTGGATATGCTACAGCGATATTTGACGGATATCGCCGGACTGCCTGGCAATGGGGACGCGGTCGAGATGCTCGTTCGCGAAGCAGCGTGGTATGAACCAGCTGCGCAGCGCGTACGGGTGCTTGGCCTCGTGCTGAGTGCAGTCCGACACGACTACCCGTCGGCTAAGGAGGATTCCTTTGTGCCAACACGCGAGACTGTGCTTGGTCAGTGCATGTACTTTGACGCTCAGCCACAAGTCGTGCGCATGCTCATAGAGGCTGGTGCGCCCTGCTGGTGGCCAAACGATCAGGAGTGGCGGCCTTCACCACTCCTGATGGCGGTGGAGCAGGGCTCCTGGAAGCCACTGATGGTTGCGCTCGCGCTGAGGCCAGAGCTCCGCTCCGATGAAATCCTCTCCCGTCTCGCAGACGCAGTCTGGACCACGTCCTGTGCGATGTGCATGGCTGGTGCGCTTGATCATCGCTGCCCCCGCTGCGCGAACAAAGCGCCGGGCGACGCCCCCGACTTTGCACACTCGCCCACCGCCTCCTTTGAGATGATCATCGACGTACTCGTCTACTACGGGCTGCGCGCACCGCCAGAGCCGCCGGAGAACGTGGTACGTGCTGCTGCCGAGCGCATGAGCTCGCGGGCCGTGTGTGCAGGGAAGCTGAACGAACGCTTCCGTGGTCGCGTTGCCAGCGCGCTTGGCCCAGACGCTGCGACGCCGAACAGATGTGTCGGCTGCGATCGCGCCCCTGCCAGCGAGTGCCGCAAGTGCCGCAAGTGCCTGCAAGCGGTCTATTGCTCAAATGCATGCCAGGAACAACACTGGGAGGCACACAAGGTCGCGTGCGGTCCGCGCGCCGCCGAGCGCATGCGGAAAAGAATCGTTGAAGCGTTGGCTGACGTTGGGTTGGCCGGGCCGGACGTCCCGCGAGAGCTCGACGTGGACTAGGGATTCTATAGCCGATAGACCGCAGCGTACTCTTATACTACTAGACCGTTTTCTTTTGCTATATCGTTCATTTCAGAAAACACCGAGTTGAGGGACTTCAACTCAAATATAACCCAAACCCAAATCATGCTCGCTATGGGACAAAAAGTGCGACAAACAAAAATCACGTCGTCGTGTTTTGCGCACCGTAGTACTTGAGCGTTGAGGGACGTCAGATCGCGGGCGGGCCAAAGCTCTGCGACTTGGTCGATCGCCCGCCGATCGAGTCGGAGCTGCCGCTAAAGAAAGAGTCGTCGAGCCTGCTTGACTTCATGGAGGTGCCCGATGATGGCTGCTTCTTGAGCCTCGGCGGCATTTTGGACGGGGACCTGCCACCGAGGCCGCCACCGAGGTCGAAGAATCCGTCGTCGAGCTTGGTCGACTGCATGCTACCGCCAGCCTCCTTCCCCCGGACAAACGTGGGCGACGAGGGTGCCAGCGCGGCGCCCACCTCGCTCTGCTTCTTCGTCAACGCGGGCTTCGTTGACGTTGTCGATAGGTCGTAGCCGCCGCGGCCCGCGTTGACGTTGGTGTACAGCTCCTCGTGCGAGTTGCGGCGGCCGCGGCCGTGGCTCCGCTTGGCGCGCTGGTGGACGGCGCACGCGATTGCGACGGTGGCGATGATGCAGAGCGCAATCATCGCCAAGAGGGAGATGGTGGCCGTCTCGGAGTCCTCCACGATCGCCCACGCCGAGGTGCTCTCCACCAGCGTGCTTGGCGTGTATGGAGGCCTCATGGGCACCGGAGACGGCGGGGGCGAGGGCGGCGGCCTCGTGGGCGGCGGAGGCGGCGCCTGCGGCGCACCCATGGGAATGCCCGGCGGGAAGGTGGGAGCGGGCGAGGGCGGCGGCCGCGGGAGTGGCGGCGAGGGCGGCGGCGACGGCGGCAGATTTGGCGGCGAGGGCGGCGACGACGGAGCCGGCGGCAGCCACGGCGGCGGGATGGCGGGTGGTCCGCCCGGGGAAGGTGGCGGTGGTGAAGGTGGCGGCGGGGACGGCGGCGGTGGCGGTGGCAACGGCGGCGGCAGTGAGGGCGGCGGCGGTGAAGGGGGTGGCGGCGAGGGAGGAGGTGGCGAGGGCGGCTCTGGCGAAGGTGGCGGCAGCGTGGGCGGTGTCGCGGGCGGTGGCGGCGACGGCGGCGGTGGGGACGGAGGTGGCGGCGAGGGCGGTGGTTGATTGGGAGGCGGAGACGGAGGCGGCGGCGACGGTGGCGGCGGCGACGGAGGCGACGAGGGCGGTGGCGGCGAGGGAGGCGGCGGCGAGGGTGGCGGCGGGGATGGAGGTGGGGGCGACGGAGCTGGCATCTGTGGCGGCGGTGGCGGCAGCTGCGGAACGCCAATGGGCAGATTCGGTGGGAATAACGGAGGTGGCGGCGACGGTGGAGACGCGGGAGGTGGCGAGGGAGGTGGTGGCGAGGGCGGGGGCGGCGACGGCGGCACGCGTGGTGGCGGCGTCGGCGGCTGCGAGGGTGGCGGCTGCGATGGCGGTGGAGGCGGAGGCGGCGGAGGCGGCGGCGGCGGCGGCGGAAATGGCTCCGGTGATTCGGGCGGCGGCGACGGCGATGGCGGCACCAAGGGCGGCGGCGTCAAAGGTGGCGGCGCGGGCGGCGACATCGGCGGCGGTGGCGGCCAGTTGAGCTCGCCTCGATCGGCGCGTCGCGTGTGTAGTTGTACGAGCCTTGGATGCACTGCAGGCCGGTCGGGCAGCTGGCCAGGTAGACAGTGTTCTTCCACGCATCGGTCTGCGGCTCGCCGCCATCGTAGCCCGGCCCGTTGAGCGGGACCCACCACGACGTCGCGCACCTGCCCTCATCGCCATCCGCATACGACGCAGCCCGGGAGCGGCTTTCATCCGAGCCCTGCATTCGGTAGGCTGCGTCGACGCGCGCACCGACTGCGGCGTTGGGTGGCCGGAAATGCAATGGCACCGTGTGGCCACTGCCAGCGTGGTTGCCGCTTTGGTACGCGATGAAGAAGCCGCGCTCGCCGTCTTCGTTGGTGGTGCACGTCACTTCGTCGAAGAGTGTGCCATAGTTGATGGACGTGGCGGTGGCGCTGTCGCGTGCGAAGACGTAGTCGACGATGGCGTTGCGCGCCTCCGCGTTGTACGCGTTGCACACGGCGTCGACGACGTCGTACACGCCGCGCGGCGGAGGCGACGGCGGCAGCAGTGTGCCCGGCGGGTACGGCAACGGCGGCGGCGGCGGCGTCGGTGGAGGCGGCGGCAACGGCGGCGGCGGCGGCGGGCTTGGCGGCGACGGCGGAGGCGGTGCGGGCGGTGGGGGCGACGGCGGAGGCGGTGCGGGCGGAAACGGCGGCGGCGGTGCTGCGGGCGGCGGAGGAGGCGAGTACCGAGTGAGGGTGCACGTTGCTCCATTCAGGCACTGCGTGTTCGCCTGTTGCTGTCCGTCGCTGTTACCGTCCACCACGATACTTGCCGAGCTGCCCGTGGCGGTGCAGTTGGTGCAGCCGAGGGGCGCGTACCCACCGCCGTTCTCAGAGAGTTCGATCGAGCCCGTCCAGGCGTCGATGGTGGGGTTGGTGACCTGCACGCCCAGCATTGTGGTGAAGCAGGCATCGAATACCGTCTGCCCCTGTGACCAGGACTGTCCGCTCGTTTTCGATGCGTAGCCGCTGCCCTGATCGACAGACACATCGACGGTGCCTTGGTTGCCGCTGCCGGTGCCGGTCACAATCCGAAGGCACGCCGGAGCGGGTGGCGACGGTGGCACGGACGGCGGCGGCGAGGGCGCCACCGAGTAGGTGAGGGTGGTGAACCAGAGCGCCACCTTGGTGGTCGGGATCTCGGACGAGCACGCGCAACCGTGGGCACCGCATTCCCCGGTCTGACCATAGTCGGAGCCTGACCAGGTGAGCACCGTCGTGGCCGGGTCGAAGTCGTCTTTCACGTACGTGATCGGCCCGGCGGGCGCGTCTCGGGAGGGGACGGCAGAGCCTTGGATGCAGGTGAGGCCTGGCGCCGTACCGCACGCACCGAGGTAGTTGCCGTCGCCACCGTTGAAGCCCGGCCCGTTGAGCGGAACCCAGTTGGGTGTCGTGCAGCGGTAGCCGTCGTCGGAGCCCTGCAGCACCCACGTGGCCGCCACCGGGCCGGCGACGGCATCCGCTGGCCGGAAGTGGATCGGGATCTCGTGCGACGCGCGACTACTCTCCGAGAAGGAGTACGCGATGTAGAAGCCCTGCTCGCCGTCGGAGTTGGTCGCGCACGTCACCTCGTCGAAGCCCGTAGCGTAGGAGAGGTTGTGCTGGACGCCGCGCGCAAAGCCTTGGTTGACGATGGCGAGCCGCTCCGTCGCATCGGCCGCTGCGCAGACCGCAGCCACCACATCGTGCGAGGGAGGCGGATGCAGCGGAGGCGAGAGCGGCGGCGGCGGTGGCAGGGACGGCGGATGCGAGGGCGACCACGGACATGCGGTCGTCGACGCGCCGCATGTGCCGCTCGGCAGCGCGATCGTGTAGTGCGAGCCGCGCAGGCTGAACCTGTTGCGGCCCCAGTGCACCCCGTTGGCGTCTAGTGCGTAGCCGTGGCGCGGGCGCATCCGCGCGGACACGAGCAGCCCGTCGGTGTAGACACCGTGAACGAAGTTTTGGCACTTCGCCGAGCTGCTGGCAACTGGGTTCGCGCCGAGGTAACATCTGAGCTGCCTTGGATCGTCCGGGTTCAGCGCGAGGGTCATGTGGTCGCTGGCGTACGGCTGAGTGAAGAGGAAGGTGTTCACCTCGTTCGTGCTGACGTTGAGCCAGCGGACGTGCGTCGCGTACTGGTAGCTGTCGTCGAGCTGCACGCGGAACGTCAGGTCCGAGTACACGGTGAGCGACGCGGCGTCCCCGTTGGCAATCGTGCTCTGCACGGCCGCGAGCTGCGAGTCGTCCAGGAAGGTGACGTTGACGTCGATGTCGGAGTACTCGTTTACGTAGTCGTACGAGCGGTCGAGCGCGCCCACGCAGCACGGTGCGGGCGGGGGGAAGGAGGGCTGCGCCGTCGCCACAGCAGCGAAGGCGAGCGCGACCAAGCAAGCCGGCGGCATGACCGGATTGAGAGCGCAACGCATTCACACCTTGCCGGACCGCACCTTAATCGGATTGCCTTGTTGCGTTGTTGGCTTCGCTGATCGACGCTCCTTTGTTGCGATGCTGCCTTGCCTTGAATTGTCTTGGCTTGGCTTGGCTTGCCTTTTCAGAGTGTATTTGATCCGGCACTCTGGTGTTGTAGCCTAGCTCGCGTGTGCTGGTTTATGGCATCCGCATGCAGACGTTGATCAAACCACCGCACGCAAGAACAGCAGTTTTGCAGGACCCCAGGTGGTGGTGTGTCCCGGCCAAAGCGGAGCCGCGCCATGCCGGGAGTCACGTCGGAGACGACGAGCGCCGAGTACAACGCGTCGCAGGACCGCGAGAGCCTCGCGCGCGTCTTTGCCAAGCTCGACAAGAAGGGCGACGGCAAGGTGACGTGCCGCGTGCCGAAGCGAGCTTCCCTCGGCGGGCCCAATGCGCCGCCACCACTCCAGGCATTGGCTCAGGCGCTTCGTGCCACGCGCGCAGATTGACGTTGATGAGCTGTACAGCTACGTCAAGTACCTCGGGCACAAGTGCCCCAAGAAGGAGATCGAGGACATGATCTGGGAGGTGGACGAGAACGGCGACGGCTGCATTCAGTGGGAGGAGTTCAAAGTCATGTGCGCCACGGCCTGCCACCGTGTGGGAGTGTGTGGGACCACGCTCCGCCGTGTGGGAGTGTGCGGGACCACGCTCGCTGCCTCGCTGCGCTCACGCTTTTTGCATGCGCCGCATCAGGTTTGAGCACGTCAAGCTGGACAAGACCGGGTGGGAGCCGCGTAGCCTGTACACGGTCGTCGAGTTCATGATGGTCGACAAGGACTGCTCGGGCACGGTCGACATTGATGAGTGCATGGAGATCCTGTACCGAAGATTCGGCAAGAACAATCTGGAGGAGAAGGTGAACGAATTCATGGCGCTCGACACGGATGGCGAGGGGACGATCGGCTTCAGCGAGTTCGTGGCGGGCATGAAGAAGGCGTCGCAGGTCCCGCACCCAGGCTTTCACTTTTCGCAGGGCATCGTGAAGACGACGCTGGAGGAGAACAAGAAGATCCTCGACGAGATCTACAAGGTGCTGCCCGCGAAGGAGCGTCCGACCGAGGCACGCAAGAAGTCGGTCACGAGGTGATACGACGATAGCTACTCTGCACGCCTCCCATGATAAAAGTGTGTAGAAACCGTCTCGTTTAGATTCTACTCGAATTCTAGGGTGAATGCCAGCTCAACACTCCATCGCACCCCACATGGCGTTTTGACGCAGGCCGGCGGGCGTCAAACCCAGCTCGGCTGCGAGCTCCTTATGCTTCTGCTGCCACGCCTTGCTGTCGTCCTGCCACCATGCAAAGTCCTGCAGCCCCGGGCTGGCCCCTGATTGCGGCTGCGGAGAGCGCTGCTGCGGAGAGCGCTGCTGCGGAGAGCGCTGCTGCGGAGAGGGCTCTTGTCTCGCAGCCACGCCGCTTGCCGTAGCTGCTGCGGCTGGTACCGTCGCCGGTGGTGGTGGTGGTGGGCTCTGCTGCTGCGATGCTGCTCCCGCGTAGCTGAACCCGGCCGCCTGCGACGGCCCCGGATTCGCACGCGTGTACGGCTGCGGTGGTGACGGCGGTGGCTGCGATGCGGCTTGAAGATGGGCAACGACCGCAGCCTGCGACTTTGTCAGCCGCTGCATGTCAGCCCTGAGCGACGCCACGTGCAGGGCGTTCTCGTTCGCCGCCTTGTCCACCGCCTGGTTGGTGCGATCGATGGCCACGAGCAGCGCAGTCGTCCTCGCAGACAGCTCTGCCAGCTGCGCCGAGGACTGCGCGTCCTGCGCGTTGTGGCTCGGCGACCGGGTGCTCTTTGCAATCTCGGCCTTCAGCGAGGCAACCTGTGCTGCTCCAGCGGCCGCGGCCGCGGCCGCAGCTGCGGCGCTGTCGCTGGTGCTGTGCGCGGCGAGATCGCGGTCGACTGCCTTGTTCGTGCGATCGACAAGCAACAGCAGCTCCGTCATGCGTCGCTCGAGCCCGGCCAGCTGCTCCGCCGTCTTGGCGTCCTGGTGTCCAGGCGCCAGCGGCGGCGGCGGCGGCGGCGGCGGCGGCGGCGGCGGCGGCGGCGCACCGCCGCTCTCCTTGTCACTCTTCTTGCTCGAGGTGCGCCGCTGCCCGCCGCGCTTTTGTCTCGGCGCGCGCAGCGACGCGAGCGTCGAGGTCTCGCTAGTGTCGCTCCTCGTCACATCGCTGCGCTGCGTCGTCGCGGCCGCCTCCGCCGTCGCGGGTGGGCACGAAGCCTTGATTGGAGCTGCTGATGGGGCAGGTGCCGCACCCGCCACCGCCGGCGCCGGCGCTGGTGCCGGCGCAGATGCTCCTTGCGCACCGGCGAGCACGTCAGACTTCTTCTTGGTGTCCGCCGCCGCCTTTCCCTCCTTTTCCTTGCGCGCTTGAGCAATCAGCGCGGCCATGCCGCCAGTTGCACCCTTCTGCTTGCGCACCTGCTGGCCGCGCCGAATGGCCTGCATCTTGGCGGCCGCCTCCTGCTCCTCGCTGGTCGCCTCGCGATCCATGACCTCGACCTTTTTGGGATTGGCAATCTTGAAGATCTTTGCCTTGAAGATGGCGGCAAAGTCGGGCGCCATGAGCTGCTGCGCTGTTGTCACCAGCCGCATCGCCGGCTGTGGGTACTCGACGACGATCTTGTCAAAGTCGCTTCGCATAAGCTTGTACACGTCGCAGTGCGTGATCGCCCGCGCCGACGTGTCGTAGCGGGTCTGGTTCTGGCCAGCGCGCGTCTCGTCGAAGTCACGCTGCTCCTCCAACGAGAAGAGGCCTCTTTCGCCAAAGTAGTCCTCGCGCGTGCCCGACGACACGCGTTTGGCGGCGGACTTGAGCAGCGCAAGCTTGCTGAGTCCCTTGGGCTTTGGTTCCTCGACGGCCTCAGTCGACATGCGTGACGTGTGGTCCACCTCGCCGTTCGCCGTCATCTCCTGTGGCGCGGCGTTCTCGTCGGCGGGGCGTTCGACGACGAGCACCTTGCCCTTGGAGATGAAGTACATGCACGACGACAGGTAGCCCGCCACCAGAATGAACTCGGAGGGCAGGTACACCTCCGGCTTGAGCGTTGTCGTGACGGCCGCGACCAGTCGTCGGTCGGCCGCTCCAAAGAGCGGGCAGCGCCGGATGAGCCGCCAGTGCAACAGGCACGAGACGTCGGAACGCAGCTGCGCCGGCAGCGTGGTCACAAACTTTTCGACCTCGTGGTCTCGATGGCAGCGCCACCGGTACTCGTAGTAGGCGCGCACACGGTCCGCAGTCTTGCGCCTCGCACCGACGCGGATGAGGGCCCGGTTCACCTGCGCCATCCGATTGGCGTGGTAGGCCGACGCGGCCGACATCTGCGAGACGAGGAAGGCGACCTGCGCAAAGACCACGGCATTCACGCACGCACCAAGGAAGACGCAGAAGCCGACGAAGACGACCTCGACGCGGTCGGTCGGGCCAATGTTGTCACCCATGATGGCCATCAGGATCGTGTAGAAGTAGAAGGCGTGCTGCTCGTACACGAACGCGTCGAGCCCCGGTGCGTCGTTGTCGTCGCGCCATCGCCCCTCGCCAGCCGCGCGGCGCGTCAGCAGGTACCACTGGCAGCACAGCCAGTGCGTGACCATCGAGAGCATCGCGACGAGAAGCACGATCTTGGCCATGCTTCCGACGCGCTTGAGCAGGCCGAGCACCAGATCGATCACACGGCCCATTCGAAAGATCTTGACCAGCTTGAGCAGCTTGAGAGCGCCGAGCTTCTCCCTGGCGGTGCCCGCCAGGTCGAGCGCCGCCTCGCCCGAGCCCACGTCGACCGACACCTCAGGAATCGTCGCCGTCGTGGAATTGAACTCGCGACCGTAGACAACCTCGTAGAACGTGAAGAGCGCGATTTCCCACGGGACTGACGCGAGCAGGTCGACGATGAACCAGGTGCGCACGTAGTGCCTCCGAATCTTCGTCTTGTCGTAGACGAGGCGCGTGCCTGCGTCGGTGACGTACGCCGTGTGCAAGTTGAGGATGATGTCGAAGACGAAGAAGAGGTCGATGATGCCGTCGGCGAGCATCAGCAGGAACGGCGGCTCGATCTCCGATGCAAACGAGACCTGGATGGGCACCACCACCGAGGTGTACGTGATCATTGCGAAGCCGATGCAGTCCCAGGTCATGCGCAGCGGAGCCCACGGCAGCAACACGCGCTTGAGGTCCTTCTTGGGCACGTCTTCGGTCAGGTAGGACAGGCTGCTGATGTTCTCCCGGTCATCTTCTCCCGTCTCCTTGTCCGCCTCCGCGGACGCGAGCTTGTCCTGGTGCGCTGCGCCGGCCGCGCTGAACGCTGCGAGCGCGCCCCCCGCCTGCTGGGCCTGCTTGGCCTGCTCGGCGATTTGCATGGCCGCTGTGATGCTCCTGGCCTTGCGCCTGAAGAAGTTCCGGCTCCTGCCGACCTCGAACGATCGCTGCCGACTCAGCGCGCGCGGGTTCGGCGACATGGTACCCTCGGGTGAGCTTGAGTTCTTGCGCAGGCGGCTCGAGAACGACTTGGCCGTCTTGGCCGCGGCTGCGGCGGCGAACACACTCGCTGGACCGTCTCCTGCCTCTTCAGGGAGCGGCACCGGCACCAAATTGCGCCGGCTGCCGCCGAAGATCGAGAGCGCCTTTGCGGCTCTGGACGTCTCCCGTTGCGGCGACTCCTTCCGGGACGGGCTCCTCGAAAGCGAGGAGGGGCTCCTCGCAAGCGAGGAGGGGGTTCTCGTGAGCTGGCTGGTCGATTCGGCCGCGGCGACCGCGCCGAGCATGCCGTTGGCTTCCGGCTGCAATGAGCGACGGCTGCCGCCACCGAATATCGAGAGCACGCTCGCAGCCTTGGCCGTGTCGGGGTTTGCAGAGCCCTTCCGAGAGTTGCAGCTCGAGAGGCGGCCGGTCGATTTGGCCGCGGCGAGCGCGCCGAGCATGCTGGGCTGGCTATCCGTCGATGCCATTGGCGCTTAGTCACCAACCGGCGCACTCGCGGCGTTCAGCACGAGGCCATACAGCCGCTCGAATGGTCGTTTTGGGATTGGGTCGGACGCTTTGCATGCAAGTTTGAACGTGAGTGCGGTGGTTTATCTTCGCACCAGCGAAGGCGACCACACTATCCTTCTCTCCCAACCTTTTAAAGGACCAGGCCAAGAGTCGTTTAGCCAGTCGAGGCGTAAGAGGAGCGGCGTGGCTTGTGCACAGGCCAGCAAAAGCCATCGATCGGTATACGCGCTGGCGGTCTATTCTTCGTCAGTCAGTCAGTTGCATCGTTTGCCCTACGGTTTAACGGCTTTCTTGTATACGTTCTTTTTTTCTATCTATTTTACTCTTCTCTGCACCTTCTTCATTTCACGTCGCAGAATTCGCCAGGGCTCATCGACACCAGCAGTCACCAGCTGGCAGCGAAGCGTCGCATCGCGCGTGATGCCCACACCCGAGCAGCCCCTCTTCATCCGCGCCCTCACGCGGTCGTCGCCCATTACCGGGGGCATCTACAAGTCACCACTTGCCCACAAGACGGGGCTTTCGCCAACGCTGGCGCACGTGTCGCTCGCCGTTGCCCACGGCGTGCCCCCGGCCGCGTCGGGCTGGGAGCGTCGAGGCTACCGCTCCACACCGCCCGAGAAGATCGACGAGGCGAACCCTCCGACGATGTTAAGGCGCCGTCGCCACTCTGCTCCCGTCGTTGGAGCCACGAAGGTGCCCCAGCTGAAGGACCGCATGGCCGAGACCGTCCCTGCTACGCTGCCATCGTTTGCACTACCTGGGTTCGTCCCCGTGCGCAGCAAGGAGCAACGCCGTGCAGAGATTGAGAGTATGAAGCCCCCGCCCGAGCCCGAGGAGTGGCGCTCCGACGATGAAACAGAGAAGGAGGAAGACGCCGCCGCGATCCGCGCCCGAAGCACGGCCAAGCTGTATGAAAGGAGCGTGCGGGGGACTCGTGCGAAGCAGAAGCGCGGCATCGTCGTCCGCCGCGTGCCACGCGAATGCACGCCCTAACGACACTTGCTCAACGCCCCGGCTTCGCCTCTACGTGTGTCGATGCTTTTCAAACGCAGCATGATGATGATGATGATGCATGATCACGAGACAGAAACAGAGCTCTCCACCATGTAACCACGCCGTGAGATCCACTGAAGGATACCGCCAGCGTCCAGTACTGCGCCATGCTGGGTCTCGGTTATGAGTGTACTCAAGTGTGCATGCTCAAATAATGTAAGAAAATAAAAGGCCTTGTCGCGCCGCGGGCTAGTCACGCGCCCTCTCTGGCGGGCAGCATCGTCGACGAGCCCATCAGCGTGCCTCGCTCGCGCATCCGCACCGTCCACTCCTTCCAGCTCTCGAGCGGGACGGCGGTCAGCTCCTCCTTTGCGGGGTCGACGCAGCACATGAGCACGCGCACGCGCGCAACCTCCTTCGCGTCGGAGGAGCGCAGTAGCCGCTGCTGGAAGTCGAAGCAGCGGCGGCCCGCGTATTCCCTCAGCAGCGTCACTTCGCACGTGACGTCGTCGCCCGCGCGCAGCTGCGCCTCCGCCGCCAGCACCAGCTCGTCGATCTGCAAAGAAGGGATCAGAGGGAGGTGTCGACCCGGGGCGGCACGCGCAGCGTCAGGGCGCGCGGTGCATGAGGAGCGCGGGTGGGGTGGGTTGGATCGGGTGACGGCGTGCCTGTCCGACGACGAGGGCGAGGCCGCGGTCGAGGAAGGCCTTGAGCCCGGGCTGGCCGCCCACCACCTCCGTGCGCGACTGCTCGAAGAGGTCCATCACGTCGACGAGCTCGAGGTCGCCGCACTTGGCGCCCTCGCCGCCGTACCCGCCGCCCTGCCCGGCGGCACCGCTCGCGCTGACCATGTCGGCAAAGAGGTGGCGCGGCACGCGCAGCACGCCAATCGGCAGCCCGTCTGATGGTTTGGTCTGCGAGGCGTGGGCAGGAGACGGCAGGGGTGGTCCGGAGGAGGAGGAGGAGGCGCACGCTGGGGCTGCCCGGCGGCGGCGGGACTTGGAGCGGGCGAGCGCACCGCGCCCGTCTGCAGATTCTTGACGGCCATGGCCAGCTTGGGCCCGTTTCTCGGCAGCCGCTCGCTGCCTGCCATCACCGGCACCGCGTCGCCGACGCCCGGCGGCAGCTCGACGAGGCTGAGGCAGAGCGCATTCGTGTTGTCGGCCTCGTCGCCCACGCACCAGCGCTGGTAGACGAGCGCAGTGTTTGGCGCGGGCCGCGAGACGAGGTACGACTCGATGCGCGAGCTGTCGGCGCCCCATGGCACCGAGCGCTTGTACTTGAGGTGCTCGACCCGCCGCACCGTGCCGCCGCCCAGGAAGGCGACGAGGCCTCGCGCGAAGAACTTGAGGTAGTTGCCGTACCAGACGTGGCCGTAGCCGTCGATGTCCTTGATGCCGAGCTGCTCGACGGTGAAGGTGGGGCCGGTGCGGAGGTGGCTGTGGCAACTCGCCATGCTGGTCTGGCTGGGGCTGGACGCGGCGGTGGTGGCCGAGGTGAAGATCCGAGCGGAGTGTCGTGAGTGTTCAGCAGGGTGTGGGGGATTTTGACAATGTACTGCAGCGGACATGAGCT
>Ga0209713_10000296_pt1 | contig 27615 bp, 39 predicted proteins | sample ArcOceMetagenome_3_FD_187444 | JGI IMG/M metagenome (GOLD analysis project Ga0209713, IMG submission 187444) | Marine eukaryotic phytoplankton communities from Arctic Ocean - Arctic Ocean- Svalbard ARC20M Metagenome (SPAdes) (version 2) | ecosystem: Environmental > Aquatic > Marine > Oceanic...
GGCCCCATAAACAGGATCATAACCTTCTTCAGTTAAAAGACTTCTAACCGCAACATCCACTTCTAATATAATATCCTTGTCACGTAATCGTTTTTCTAGTTGATTAACCATTAATGCACAAATTTCCCAAATATCATATTTTGTTAAATGGTTAAAAACAATAATTTCATCAATACGATTTAAAAACTCTGGACGGAAAAATTCTTTTAATTCCTCATTTACTAATTCTGTAACTTTTTTAAACACTGAGTCATCTTTTATTGGTTCTGGAGTTGGTTCCCAACCGACACAACCATCTTCATCAATCTTAAAAGCAGGTTTATTTTGTTTTGATTTTGGTTTTATACCACTTTCTCGCTCAATAATTTTAGATCCTAAATTCGTAGTCATAATAACCAAAGTATTTTTGAAATCAATAACACGACCTTTTGAATCAGATAATCGTCCATCATCTAAAATTTGTAGCAATAAATTAAAAACATCCGGATGTGCTTTTTCAACTTCGTCAAATAAAACAACAGAATATGGTTTAGTTCGTACAGCTTCTGTAAGTTGACCACCTTCATTATACCCAACGTAACCTGGAGGTGACCCAATTAATTTTGCAACAGTATGTTTTTCCATGTATTCAGACATATCTAAGCGAATCATACTATCTTCGCTAGTGAACATATATTCTGATAATGCTTTTGTTAATTCAGTTTTTCCCACCCCAGTTGGACCTGCAAAAATAAAACTTGCGATTGGGCGATCTGGGTTTCGTAATCCTACACGAGCTCGACGAATAGCTTTTGATACTGACACAATAGCATGATGTTGACCAATAAGTCGTTCATGTAACGTATCTTCCATTTTTAAAAGTCGTTTTGATTCAGAATCAGAAATTTTTGTTACAGGTACTCCTGTCCAACCAGCAATCACTTCTGCGACATCATTTTCTACTACTGTATCAACTTCTTTCCGCGTTAACCCAAGTGCTTCATTAGTTAATGCTGCTTGTTTCATAATAGTAATATGTGTGCGCACTTCCATTTCATGATCTACTAATTGTTTAGCAATATCAAAATCATGTTCTTTAATGCTTTCTTCTTTATCACGTAAAGTGTCTTGGAGTTCTTTTAATAACCGTTTCATACCTAATGGTAAACGTCTATTTTCTAATCGAACTCGTGATCCTGCTTCATCTAAAACATCAATGGCTTTATCTGGTAAAAAACGATCCGCAATAAATTTATCAGCAAGAATTGCTGCTTGTTCAACAGCTTTATCATGATAACTTAATGTATGGTGTTGCTCAAATTTTGATCGTAAACCACGTAAAATATCAATTGTTACACCTACACTTGGTTCGTCCACACGAACTGGTTGAAAACGACGTTCTAAGGCAGGATCACGTTCAATATATTTTCTATATTCATCAATAGTTGTTGCTCCAATACATCTAAATTTTCCTCGTGCTAAAGCAGGTTTTAAAATATTTGCTGCATCAACAGCTCCTTCCGCAGCACCTGCTCCAACTAATGTATGAATTTCATCAATAACTAAAATAACCGCTGCATCATTTTGTGCTTCTTCAACAATTCTCTTCAACCGTTCTTCAAATTCACCTCGGTATTTAGTACCAGCTAAAATTGAGCCTAAATCTAAAGCCATAATTAAATGACCATCTAAGAAATCCGGTGCTTTTTCAGTTAAAATTAATTGAGCAAGCCCTTCAGCAACTGCAGTTTTACCAACCCCAGGTTCCCCAATTAAAACTGGATTATTTTTTCCTCGTCTTGCTAATACTTTAATAACTTCATGAATTTCTTTTTCACGACCAATAACTGGATCTAATTTCCCTTCAACAGCTTCTTTTGAGATATTTTCTGAATATTCATCTAACGTAGGTGTTTGACTACCTTTTTTATCACGATCGATTAAGAATTTTTCAGCTTGTGTTAATGGGCGTAATATTTCTTCTTGATTTTCTTCAATATAAGCTAAAATTAGATTTCGTAATTTTGGAATATCTACTTGTAATTTATCAAGTGTACGCATTGCAACGCCATCTGATTCCCCAATAAGAGCTAATAAAATATGTTCCGTACCTACAAAATTTTGCCCTAAGTCCTTTCCTTCATGTACTGCCATTTCTAGAACCCGTTTTGCTCTTGGAGTAAATGGAATTTCCGAGGCAACGAATCCTGTACCACGACCAATATATAACTCAATTTCTTTTCGAGCTTTTTTCAAAGTAACTTTCATTTTTTTTAAAGCTCTAGCACCAATACCATGCCTTTGACCAATAACACCTAGTAAAAGCTGCTCTGTACCTACAAAATTATGCCCCATCCGACGTGCTTCTTCTTGAGATAGCATAATTACTTTAATTGCGCCTTCTGTAAATTTTTCAAACATTATATTCTCTCCTTTGAATTTTTAATAAACTTGAAGAACTAAATTACTATATTAGATACTTTTTATTATAAAAATCAGTTTACTCCCAAAACTTATCTAACTAATCACTAGAAACAGATTATTTATTTATTCAATTTCTTGCTTTATACTTTGATATGTATTATACTATGTAAGGTGCTATTTTGCAATATTAAATTTGGCGGTATGGCCAAGTGGTAAGGCAGTGGATTGCAAATCCTCTATCCCCAGTTCGAATCTGGGTGCCGCCTGCTATAATTTTCTATAGTATTGCTTTTTTATTTTACTTAATATAAAATAAATTTAGTGAATTAAAGTATCAAGGGGATGTGGTGGAATTGGTAGACACGACGGACTTAAAATCCGTTGCCTAGTGATAGTGCGTGAGGGTTCAAGTCCCTCCGTCCCCAATTTAGACTTTTAATTAGTATAAACTTATAAAAATATTTGTTATTTAACTTTAAAACTTTACTTGGAACCACTAACTTTTTTTTATTTTTTATAAAAAAGTAGGTTCTAATAAATTTTCTGTAAAAAAAATATAAAAAATTGTATGTTTTTTAAACAATGACACTTTAAAATTATTATAACAAGCATTTACTTATTATAATAATTTTAATCGTTTATGATAAACAAATTCTATATAAAATTCCAGGTGGTAAATCCGATTTTGACAATAAATCAAAAATGTTTACACTTGGATCATACGAAATATCTAAAATTCGTTTATGAATTCTGATCTCAAAATGTTCTCTTGAATCTTTATCAACATGAGGTGAACGTAATACACAATAAATACGTTTGTCTGTTGGTAAAGAAACCATACTAAATTTATTTACATCATTAATTTGAAGAAGATCAATAAGTTTTCTACATGATGATGTTAAAAGTTCATGGTTAAAAGATTCTAATCGTACACGAATTTTCTCATTCGTTTTTATTTCCATAAATTTACTTAATTAATTAACAATTTTAGAAACAACACCTGCCCCAATTGTTCGACCACCTTCACGAATTGCAAAACGCATTCCTTCTTCAATGGCTACTGGGTAAATTAATTCAGCTGTCATTTTAATACGATCACCAGGCATTACCATTTCAACAATACTACCATCATCAGCCGTGAATTGTGTAATTGAGCCTGTTACATCTGTTGTTCGAACATAGAATTGTGGGCGGTAGCCGGTAAAGAATGGCGTATGACGACCACCTTCTTCTTTTGTTAAAACATACACTTCAGATTCAAAACTTGTATGTGGAGTAATAGTTCCTGGTTTTGATAAAACCATACCACGTTCGATCTCTTCACGAGTTACCCCACGTAATAAAATACCACAATTATCACCAGCGAAGCCTTCATCTAATGTTTTTTGGAACATTTCAATACCCGTAATTGTTGTAGTTTGTGTGTCACCAACACCAACAATTTCAACATTATCACCAACTTTAACAATACCACGCTCAATACGACCGGTTGCTACAGTTCCACGACCAGTAATTGAGAAAACATCTTCAATAGCCATTAAGAATGTTTTTTCAACATCACGTTCTGGAGTTGGGATATACTCATCAACAGCATCCATTAAAGCAAAAATTTTATCTACCCATGGATTATCACCACGTACAATCTCTGGATTAGCTGAAATAGCTTCAATTGCCTGTAAAGCAGAACCTGGACAAATTGGAATATCATCACCTGGGAAGTCATACGCTGATAATAATTCTCGAACTTCTAATTCCACTAATTCTAACAATTCTTCATCATCAACTTGATCTTCTTTATTTAAGAAAACAACGATATCAGGTACACCTACCTGTTTAGATAATAAGATATGTTCACGAGTTTGTGGCATAGGACCATCTGCCGCAGATACTACTAAAATTGCACCATCCATTTGAGCAGCACCAGTAATCATGTTTTTTACATAATCCGCGTGACCTGGACAATCCACGTGAGCATAATGACGAGTCGCTGTTTGATACTCTACATGTGCTGTGTTAATTGTAATACCACGTGCTCGTTCTTCTGGAGCACCATCAATTTCATCATAAGCTTTTGCTACATTTGTACCTGTACCATCTAAAGCTAATGTTGCTGTGATTGCAGCTGTTAATGTTGTTTTACCGTGATCTACGTGACCAATTGTACCAATATTAACGTGTGGTTTCGTACGTTCAAATTTTTCGCGTGCCATTTTTAAAGTTCCTTAAAGTCTAAATTAATATAATAATAAAAGCTTTTAGCGAGAAAGACTAGTTTATTAATATTTTGTTTAATATCTGAAATGTGCAAATGCTTTATTCGCATCAGCCATTCGATGTGTTTCTTCTTTCTTTTTAATAGTATTACCGATGTCGTTGGCTGTGTCAATGATTTCACTTGCTAATTTAATTGACATGCTTCGACCTACCCGTTGACGAGCATAGGTAATAATCCATCGTAATGATAAATTTGTAGCACGGAATCCACTTACTTCTATAGGCACCTGGTATGTTGAACCACCTATACGTCGAGCTTTAACCTCTACAGCTGGGCTAGCATTTTGAATAGCTCGTTCAAAAACTACTACTGGATCTTCATTTGTTTTTGCTTTAATTATATCAAAAGCACCATTAACAATATTTTGAGCTAAATTCTGTTTTCCTGACTTTAAAATTCGATTAACTAATAAACTTACCAGATAGCTATTATACGTAGAATCTGCTTCAGGAAATCGTTTCTTTGAAATATTTCGACGCGACATAATATTAAATATAATTTTTAAAATACGAAATTGGTTTAAATTTATAATGTAAGTTTTTACCATTTATGTGTAAAAACTTACATTATTTGATTTCAAATGAAATCTTTCATTAGTTATTTGTCTTTTTTAGGCTTTTTAACACCATATTTAGAACGACCTTGTGTTCGATCTTTTACACCACCACTATCAAGAGCACCTCGAATAATATGGTATCGAACACCTGGTAAATCTTTTACACGACCACCACGAATTAAAACAACTGAATGTTCTTGCAAATTATGTCCAATCCCTGGAATATACGCTGTTACTTCAAACCCTGAAGTTAATCTTACACGTGCTACTTTACGAATTGCTGAATTTGGTTTTTTTGGCGTTGTTGTATATACACGTGTACAAACTCCTCGTCGTTGAGGACAATTAACTAATGCCGGAGATTTTGTTTTTTTCTTAATTTGGATCCGTCTTGAACGAACTAATTGTTGAATAGTTGGCATATATTTTAAAACTAATTGGTAAATATATTATTATTTTGTTGAGTTTAATCCATATTTTTTCATAAATCGTTCAACTCGACCCTCAGTATCAATAAGAGTTAAAGAACTACTATAAAATGGATGATTTGCTAACCAAATATCAACTTGTAATTTTTCTTTTGTTGATCCTACTGTACATAATGGTTTCCCATCACAGTAAACAGTAGCATCATTAAACCATGTAGGATGAATTTCAGATTTTGGCATATTTTTAAAATGATTAACGTTTTGAATATTGTGGAGCTTTTCGAGCTTTTCGTAAACCATATTTTTTACGCTCTTTAATTCGTGCGTCACGAGTTAAAAGCCCAAATGGTTTTAAAATAGTACGGTTTTGTGGATCGATTTTACAAATTAATCTTGCAACGCCTAATTGAATAGCACTGGTTTGGCCTGTTAAACCTCCCCCTCTAACTAATACTATAATATCAAATTGATTTTCTAAGTTTAATTTCTTTAACGGATCCCAAATCTTATTTAAATAAGTTGCATTATATTGCAAATATTTTTCTCCTGAAACTTTATTAATAATAAGGTTTCCTTCACCAGGAACAAGGAATACCCTTGCAGTCGCCTCTTTTCGTTTTCCAAGACCAATGTTATCTTTTTCTAGTTTTATATTCATAAAAAGTTTTATAAATTATTTTTAAAATTCTCGATATCATCTATATAAATTGGGTTTTGTGCTTCATGTGGATGATGCGAACCTTGGTAAACTTTTAAACGTTTTGCTAAACCTTTTTTAGCAACTCCATTTGGCATCATTCCAAAAATACATCTTTCAATAATTTGTTGCGGTAACCCATTAGTAATTCGTTTTAATGAAGAACCTGGTCGTCCAGGACGGAACACACGAATTCGTTCTAAATTACGATCTACTGTTAATGATTCAGCATTAATTAAAATAACATAGTCACCCGTATCAAAAGCCGGATGATAATATGATTTAATTTTTCCCGATAATAATCCGACAATAATTGATGAAATTCGTCCTAATTGTTTACCTTTGCAATCAACGACATACCATTTCTTTCGATTATAATCGGAAGCTGGAATAAATGTTTCGTTCATAAAATATTTATTAATTAAATAAGTAATTACTTTAAAACTATTCCGAGTTTATTTTTCAGAGTAGTGAAAACTTCGTCAGCAGATTTCCGACCAAAGTTTTTAAGTTCTTGTAATTTTTCTGGTGAATATTCTAATAAATCACCAATTGTGTTTATTTGAGCACGTTTTAAACAATTATAAGCTCTTACTGACAATTGAAGTTCTTCAATCGCAATATTTATATGTGGATTTATTGGTGTTAAATTAGCAGTCTTTTCTAATTTATCGACATCTTGTATAAATTTATTTTCCATTATTGAATTAAATAATTCAATAATAAATTTTGAAACAGATGAAATAGCATCTTCTGGTGAAATACTTCCATTTGTCCAAATATCTAAAAATAACCTTTCTGTAATTGAATTTGAATTATCATAAACATTTTCAATTTTGAAATCCACTTTTTGAATTGGCATAAAAATAGCATCAATTTGTAGAAAATCTTCAGATTTATCACAAAATGTTTGACCTGCTAATTTATAACCTGTCCCATACTCAAATTTAAATTCAATTTCAACAACATTTGAGGTTGAAATTGTTGCAATATAATGATTTGGGTTTACAATTTCAATATTTGAGGGTAATTGAATTGAATCTGCGGTAATAATAGCTGGACCTTTAACTTTTAATCGTCCAAATGAAAGATCTGTATTTGTACTTTTAAATACAATTCCTTTTAAATTTAATAAAATTTCTAGAATATCTTCCCGTACTCCAGGGATAATTGAAAATTCATCACGAATTCCGGCAATTCGAACTGCCGTAATTGTTGTTCCCCCTAAGTCATTTAATAAAACGCGTCGTAAAAGATTACCAATTGTTATACCTTGACCAGGACGTAACGAATTGATTACAAATTGACCGTACATTGCTCCAGATTCAATTTTCTCTGATTTCAAACATTTAAGATATAAATTATTCAGAGTCATAGTTTAAAGTTATTTTAGGCTTCTTAGAGATATAAATTTTTAAACTCTTCGACGTTTTGGCGGTCGACAGCCATTGTGTGGAACTGGTGTGATATCATGAATCGAAAGAATTTCAAAACCTGCACCTTCAATTGCTCGAATAGCAGTTTCTCGACCCGATCCTTGACCTTTTAGTAAGATCTCAACATTTTTCATTCCAGTAGTTAAAGCTTGTAGAGCTGCTTTTTCTGCTGCAGTCTGTGCAGCAAATGGGGTTCCTTTTCGCGCCCCTTTAAAGCCAGAACTACCAGCAGATGCCCATGATATCGTATCACCAGCTAAATTTGTAATTGTAACAATTGTGTTATTAAATGTTGATTGAATATGAACAACACCTGTAACAAAAGTATTTTTATCTTTTTTAAAGGCTGGTTTTCGAATTTTTTGTGCCATATTGAATAAAATTTTTAATTATTATAATTTACCGAATAGTGAGATTATTTTTTCTTACCTGTTACTGTTTTTTTAGCCCCGCGACGTGACCGAGCATTTGTTCGTGTCCGTTGACCACGAACAGGCAAACTATTCCGGTGTCGTTTGCCTCTATGACAATTGATTTCATTTAATCGTTTAATATTTAAACCATTAAAACGACGTAAATCACCTTCTAATTTCAGCTCACTTTCTTCCAAAATTTTTCTTAATGCAACTGTTTGTTCAGTTGTTAAATCAGTTGTTCGAGTTTCTGAACTGATATTTGCTAATGCAATAATTTCTGTTGCAGTATTAATACCAATTCCATGAATATAAGTTAATGCATAAGCAACTCTTTTATTCCTTGGTAAATCTACCCCTACTAATCTTACCACTTTCTTAACTCCTTGAAATTATTAACCTTGACGTTGTTTATGTTTTGGATTTTCGCAAATTACCATAATTTTTCCATGTCGTTTAATGACACGACATTTTTCACACATTTTTTTTACTGAAGGACGAACTTTCATTTTCTTTTTTAAATAATTAATTACTGTTTTTTAACTTATTTAGTCAAACATATCATTATAAATATTGGAAAGAATGATACTTCTAATTTCTCTAGATAACTCTAGAATTACTCCAACTAAAATTAGTAATGATGTTGTTCCTAAACCATTAAAACTTGAACCGGGTACAATAGCTTCAATTAAATTTGGTAAAGTTGCAAGAATTGCTAACATAAGTGCTCCTAAATATGTTACTCGTTGCATAACTTTTTTAAGATAAAAAGTAGTTTCTATACCAGGTCTAATACCAGGAATTGAAACAGCCATTTTTTGTAAATCATTTGCTATATCTTTTGGATTTAAAACAATTGTTGAATAAAACGAACTAAATAGTAAAATCAACGTAAAGTATGCAACCCAGTAAATAATCTTAGATGATTTTAAAAAAATCGGTAGTGTAATGAACGGTAATAGCCCTGCACTACTAATATAATTTGGAATAACTAAAACCGCTGTTGTTAGAATAATAGGCATTACACCTGCTTGATTAAACCGTAATGGAATATAATTATTTTCAAGTAAGGACGAAGGTGAAAATGTTTCACTTGTTTTTGTTAATTGTTTCGAAGATATTAATGGAACAACTCTAGTTCCTTCTTGTAACAAGACAATTCCATAAATAGCAACAAAAAATAAAATTGTAATAAAACCCCACGATATTACTGAAACATTTTCAGTTGCTTGTACAAATAAATTTTTACCAAAATTTGGTAAATTCGAAACAATATTTGTATAAATTAATAATGACGCTCCGTTACCTAGTCCATACTCAGTAATAATTTCGCTTAACCAAAGAACGATCATAGCCCCTGTTGTTAACCAAATCATAATTTGACCAGCTAAATATATATCCCAATCAAATAAAGCTCTTTTTAAGTAAAATGCAATACTAAAACTTTGAATTAAAGCCCATCCTAAGGTAATTAATCTAGTTAATTTATTTATAGTACGTCGACCTTCTCCACCACCTTCTTTTTGTAATTTTGAAAGACTTGGAAATAAACTAACTAATAACTGCATTAAAATTGAAGCATTTATATATGGGAATATATTTAGAGTAAAAATTCCAATAACAAATGTATCATTACCTGCAAATGTACTTACTAGACTTTTTGTCATGGAATGCCGTTCAAGATAAAAAGCTAAATGACTATGATTTATTCCAGGAACAGGTAAAAATGTCCCTACTCGAATAAAAATTAATATTCCTAAACTTAATAAAAGACGATTTAAAAGAATATTTTTATCATTAGTTTGTTTAATCATACTTTAATATTTAAGTATTAAATAGCTAATCTTAATTTAAATTAAGGTCACGTTTCTTTGCGACTTGTGATTTTGTTGTTAAATTTCCCAATGCACAAATAGCTGCTCGAGCATTATTTAGTAAATTATCTGAACCTAATTGTTTTGCAATTACATTTTTAATTCCTGCAACTTCTAATACAGTTCGTACTGCTCCACCAGCAATTACACCAGAACCTTCAATTGATGGACGCATAATGATATTACAAGCGCCAAACGTACCATTCACTCGATGAGGAATACTTAACGATTTTGTAATTGGAATTCTAATTAAGTTTTTTCGACCATCCATTTTAGCTTTTTTAAAAGCATTAACAACATCATCAGCTTTTGCGACACCAACACCTACTTGCCCATTTTCGTCACCAATAACAACAATAGCTCGAAAGCTTAATTTCTTACCACCTTTCGTTACTTTAGATACACGGCCTATTTTAATTAGGCGCTCTACAAATCTCTGATCATCCTTATTATCACTGCGTCGTGAATTTTTTTTAAACTTATTAACTTGTTTTAAATCGGTACTCATAAAATTTATTAAACTTATAGTTTTAATTTTCAGATTGGTTATTAAAATTGAAGCCCACCTGCTCGCGCACCGTCAGCTAAAGCTTTAATTCGTCCATGGTAAAAATATGGCCCCCGATCAAATACGATTTGTGTTATATTTTTTTTTAAACTAAGTTTTGCTAACTTTTGTCCCATTAATCGCGAAGCATCGCATGTTCTTCCATTACTGGTATCCAATAGAATATCACGATCTAAAGTTGAACAAGAAACAAGAGTTTGTGATGTTGTATCGTCAATGATTTGTGCATAAATATTTTCATTTGATCGATAAACAGATAAACGTGGACGTTGAGATGTACCTTTTACTAAACCTCTTAAACTTTCACGTTTTAAGTACTTAAATTTCTGTAAATTTAATTTTTTATTTTTATTTTTGAGTTTTAATAAAACTCGTTTTGATAATTTCATACTTTGATTTATTATTAAGGTTAATTCTTTGAAAAGATTGTGATAGTAAAAATGGTTATTTTTTCCCAGATTTACCAGCTTTACGTTTTACAATTTCTCCTTCATAAATAATTCCTTTTCCTTTATAAGGTTCTGGTGGACGCCATGCACGAATTTTAGCGGCAAAAAGACCTAATTGTTCTTTATCACAAGCTTTTAAATTAATCTGTGTATTTCTGGTTACTTGAATAGAAATTCCTTCAGGAATTTCCATTTCAACAGGATGACTATACCCTAAATTTAAAATAATTGATTTACCTTGAACAGTTGCTCGATAACCAACACCATTTAAAGTTAAATTTAATTGGAATTGTTCTGAAACTCCAATAACCATATTATTAATTAAGGTACGATATAAACCGTGTAAAGCACGTGTAGTGCGCGTTTGTTCTGTTAAACTCACAATTAATCTACCCTCAACCTGTTCCATTCTTAATGGTTCAGGAAGTTGATTTTGTAATGTTCCAAATTTTCCTTTTACAGTAATATCTTGTCCATTACAAGTAATATCAACACTTGAAGGTACATTAATTGGTAATTTTCCGATACGTGACATATTTTTTATTTACTCCAATTACCAAATATAACATAAAACTTCACCACCAATTCCCATTTCTTTTGCTTTTAGATTTGTCATTACACCTTTTGACGTAGATATAATGGCAATTCCTAAATCATCTAAAACTTTTGGTAGCTCTTTTGAGTTTGCATAAACTCGTAAACCTGGTTTACTTACGCGTTCAAGTTTACAAATTACTGGTTCACGTAATTGACCTTTATATTTTAAAGAAAGCAATATATAGGAATTCGGTTCTTCATTATAAATTTCAAAATTTTCAATGAATCCTTCCTCTTTCAAAATTGTAGCAATTGCTTTTGACATTTTTGTCATAGGAATTTGTACAATCTGATGTTTTACCATATTTGCATTTCTAACACGCGTTAACATATCCGAAATCGTATCTGTTACCACATTTATCTCCTTATTTCTTTTTCACTATTTAGTTTATTCTTGAGACCATCTTTTACGACGTAAGTGCTTTTTCTTATCCCAAGTCTGGTTCACTTCAGCTAAAGATTCATATTTTTCATAATACCCACAATCATTTAATGGGAAACGTAAGAATTTTAAAAGAATCATACCATTTAAAACTCGATCAAATGTTTGTGAACGTGTTTTTGGGTTAGATGACGATAGCACTAAAGTAATACTTAACCCTTGTGTTTGATCTACATCTTCATAATCAATTTCTGGAAAGATTAATTGTTCTTTTAAACCTAATGTATAATTTCCTGCTTTATCAAAACTTCGTACCGATAAACCACGGAAATCACGAATTTGGGCAAAAGTAAAGAAGATTAATTTTGTTAAAAATGCATACATCTTTTCCCCTCGTAAAGTTACTGTTAAACCCAGCTCCAGATCTTCACGAATTTTAAAACCAGCAATAGCTTTTTTAGATTTAGTAATTAAAGGTTTTTGCCCTGTAATTGCTGTAAATTCCTTAATACTTTTTTTCAATATATTCGTATTCTGAGCAGCTAACCCTAACCCACGATTAATTTGAATTTTTTGTAATTTTGGTATTGTATGAATATTTCTAAAAAGGTTCGGATCATTTTTTGTCAAAACTCCTTTAATTCCTTCAGTATATTCTTTTTTAATGTCTTCAAGTAAACTGTGAATTTCAGCAACTTCTTCTAATGAATTTGTATTACGCATGATATTAAGACTCTGTTACATTTAATTTTACATTTGAATGATGAATCGGAGCTTCTATTTGTTTAATTTCACCTACTTCATTATCTGTATTAGGTTTAATATGTTTAAATTTAAAATTAATACCTTTTACAAGAATTTTTCCTGTGTTTCGATAAATTTTAATTACTTCACCAGTCTTATTTTTATCAAAACCGGATATTACTGTTACATTATCACCAATTTTAACATGCATTTTTTGTAATTTGGCCATCTATAAAACCTCCGGTGCTAAGGAAACGATTTTAGAAAAATTTTTATCACGAATTTCACGTGCAACAGGTCCAAATACTCGTGTACCACGAGGATTATTATCTACATTAACAATAACTGCTGCATTATCATCAAAACGAATATACATACCATCTTGACGACGAATTGATTTCGAAGTTCGTACAACAATAGCTCGAACAATATCCGATCTTTTAATCGGCATATTTGGACTAGCTTCTTTAACTACACCAATGATTGAATCACCAATTTTTGCGTATTTTCGATTTCCACCTAAAACTCGAATACACATAATTTTTCGAGCACCGGTATTATCGGCTACTGTTAATAGGGTTTGTGGATAGATCATAAAATTTTAATTTTAACTAATTAAAGACGATTTTGAAATAATCTGGGCTAATGTCCAACGTTTTCTTTTACTTAACGGGCGAGTTTCGCGAACTAAAACTTGGTCTCCGATATTACATTCACCCGTTTCATCATGGGCTAAATATTTTTTTGTTTTAACCATTGTTTTTGCATACATTGGATGAGGAAATCGACTTTCAACTTGTACAACAATCGTTTTTTCCATTTTAGTACTTACAACGATTCCAACTCTTTCTTTTACTGGCATAAAAATTCCTTCTCGTTTTTCTCTACTTATTCAGATTTTTTTAAAAATTTCCAGTCAAATAATTTTGTTTTTGAATTAAGTTAACAATTGCATTAGTATCTGTTTGTTCCAATGCATCTAACCGTAAAGTTAAGACTGTTTTTAGTTGAGCTAATCGACGTTTAGTAAATTTAATTTCATGTGATTTAAATGGTTGTCGAGTTGCTTTTTTAAATTTTAAATTAAATAATTCTTTTTCTGCTTTAATAATTGCGTCAGAAATTGCAATATTGGAAAGTCCCTTAATCTCATTAAATTGAGGTAAACTCATAAGTTATTCAATATTTGTTCTAATAATAAATTTTGTTTTTATTGGTAATTTATAAGCTGCTAGATTAAATGCAGCGCGAGCTACTTCTTCTGGAACTGAAGCAATTTCAAATAACATTGTACCGGGCTTAACAACAGCAACCCAATAGTCTACAGCACCTTTACCAGAACCCATACGTGATTCAGCTGCTCTTGCTGTTACTGTTTTATCAGGAAAAATTCGAATCCATAATGAGGCCCCACGTTTTGTATAACGGGTAATTGTACGACGTGCCGCTTCAATTTGACGAGAAGTAATCCAACTCGGTTCTAATGCCTGCAAACCGTATTCACCAAATGTAACTTCATTTCCACGAGTCGCTTTTCCGCGCATACGTCCACGGTGATATTTTCTATATTTTGTTCGTTTTGGGCTTAACATAATAAATTAAATTTATAAAATATATATTTTTGTGTTTATTTTGCTAAAATTTCGTTTTTAAATAACCAAACCTTAACTCCTAATATGCCATAAATAGTATTAGCTTCCTTGGTAGAATAATCAATATCAGCTCGTAGAGTTTGTAACGGTACACGCCCTTCTCGAATCCACTCACTTCGAGCCATTTCGGCACCATTTAGTCGACCTGAAACCTGGATTTTAATTCCGCTAATATTATCTTCTTGTGCTGCTTGAAGTGCTTCACGAATTGCTCTTCTAAAAGCAACACGTTCTTCTAATTGTTTAACAACTAAATCACCAATTAATGATGCATTTAAATTAACTTTTTCAACTTCAATAATATTAATCGTAATTTGTCGATTCGTCGGTAAAATTTTTTTAATATTTTTTAATAAATTTTCAATACCTAACCCATTTTCCCCAACTAATGCTCCAGGTCTTCCAGTTTCAATATTCAATTGAATTTGATCACCTAATCCATTTCTATTAATTTTAATATCTGAAATACTGGCTGATCTTGCTAATTTCTTTAAATATGTCCGAATTTGATCATCTTCCTCTAATAAATTAGCATATTGATTAAAATTCGCATACCAGGCAGATCTGTGTTCTTGTGTAATACCTAATCGAAACCCTAATGGATGTGTTTTTTGTCCCACCGAGATAATCCTTTTAATTAAAATAAAGTTTATAGACTGTATTAACTTGTTTCTTTTACAACAATTGTAATATGACAAGTAGGTTTTAAGATCTTATATGCACGACCTTGAGCCCTTGGACGAATTCGTTTTAATTTCGGTCCTTCATTAGCGTAAACTTCTTCAATAATTAATTTTTTTTTATCTAAATCATAATTATTCTTTGCATTTGCCGCCACTGAATGAACAATTTGCCAAACAGGCCCACCAGCATCATAAGGTAAAAATTCTAATATCATTAATGCTTCTTGATAAGAACGTCCCCGAATTTGATCTAAAACTCGTCTTACTTTATGCGGAGACATTCGAATATATTTTGCTACAGCTTTCACTGATTGAACGTTAGACATAAACTATTCTTTTTAATTTTTCTTTTCTGCTTATATTTTAATTTTTTGAGTACTCTTGACTTTAACGTAAAATTCAAGAAATAAAATATAAAGTAACTATTTTTGATACATATATATAATAATCAATTTAATCTTTTAAATTTTATTACCACGTCGTTTCAAGTTTTTTTGTAACTGGTTTTACTTGATACGCCAATTTAATAGTTATCGTAGTTGAAACTTTAAATGATTCTGATTGCGTATTAACAAATCTATTAAATTTTGATATTTCATTTATGCTAATGTCATAAATATAGATATCAAAAAAATTTACATACAAATTATTTTGAAGAAAAATAACACTTGAATGTAATATTTGTAAAAGATAATCGCGTTCTTCAGGATTAGATTTTAAAAGATATAAAAGATCATCAACTATATAATAATAAAGTTTAAATTTAAAACTTTTAAGCACTACTTTCGCAAGTGATGAGAGTTGACTATCACATTTAACATTAAACGTTTTAATGTTGAAATTTGGATCCACAATCTTTGGAACCATAGAAAATTTTCCTTACCGTTTGATTTTTCTATCAGCTTTAATATGCGTTTTAAAAGTTCGAGTAGAAACAAATTCTCCTAATTTATGACCGACAAATTGATCGGAGATAAAAATTGGAACGTGTTGTCTACCATTATAAACTGCGATTGTATGTCCCACCATGCTTGGTAAAATCGTTGAACTACGAGACCAAGTAGTAATCGTATCTTTTTTCCCTTCACCATTCATTTTATCAATTTTTTTTAATAAATGATATGCAATAAAAGGGCCTTTTTTTAATGATCTTGGCATCTTGAGGATATTTTGATTAATTTATATTATTTTAAGTTTTTACTTATGATCGACGACGAAGGATATAAGCATTACTAGCTTTTTTTGCTTTTCGTGTTTTTATTCCTAGCGCAGGTTTACCCCAAGGTGTTAATGGACGACTACGACCAATGGGTGCACGACCTTCACCACCACCATGTGGGTGATCACAAGGATTCATTACTGAACCTCGAACAGTAGGGCGTTTTCCAAGCCATCGAGTTCGGCCAGCTTTACCACTTTGGACTAAAAAAGCGTCATTATTACTAACTTCGCCAATTGTTGCAAAACACTCTTTCCGGATTAAACGGATTTCTTTAGATGGTAATCGAAGTGTTACGTAATTTCCTTCTTTTGCTAATAGTTTTGCAGAAGTTCCGGCTGATCGTACAATCTGTCCTCCACGGTTCGGGATTAATTCAATATTATGAATTGAAGTTCCTAAAGAAATTTCTTCTAACGGTAAAGTATTCCCGATATTTAAAGGCGCACCAGCTCCTGAAATAATTTTGTCTCCAACTTTTATATTATTTGGATGTAAAATATATCGTTTTTCTCCATCTCCATAATGAACTAAGGCTATACGAGCATTTCGATTAGGATCATATTCAATAGATGCAATCGTACCTTCAAGATTATGTTTATTACGGTGAAAATCTATTAATCGATATCTTCTTTTATGCCCACCACCGCGATGACGAATTGTAATAACACCTCGATTGTTCCGTCCTTTATTACGATGATTTTTTCGAATTAAACTTTTTTCTGGTTTACTTGTTGTAATTTCTGAAAAAGTAGATAACGCTCGATTACGTGTACCTGGTGTATAGGATTTATAAAGACGAATGCTCATAAACTTGATTTTTTTAAGTATATAGTTATTAATTTTCAGCAAATAAGTTTATTGTATCGCCATCCGCTAAAGTTACAATTGCTTTTTTATATTGCGATTTCCACCCAACATACTTACCTACACGTTTTTTCTTTTTAGGAAGTTGACAGGTGTTAACTTTTGTTACTTTTACATTGAATAAATATTCAATTGCTGCTTTAATCGTAATTTTATCAGAAGACGGATTTACAATGAAACTGTATTGATTATTTTCTAAAAGTCTTGTCGCTTTATCAGTAATAATAGGATATTTAATAATATCATTACTACTAAGGTTAAAATATGATGAATCAACCACAATAAATCTCCTTTATTTCAGTTAAGGCTAATGGTGTTAATAAAATTTGTTTCGCTTTTAAAATACTCAAAGTATTTAAATTTGAAGCAGAAATTAATTCCACATTTTTCATATTTCTAACAGACAATTTTAATGGTGTTGTTTTTTTTGAAACAATTACCAAGACTTTTTGATCTAATTTGACACTACAATTTTTACAAATGTTAAAAAATGATTTTGTGTTTGGTGAATCAATAGCGTCTTCTAAATTATCAATTACAGAAATATTATTTCGTTTATTGTATAACAAAGTTTGTAACGCTAATCGTCGCTCTTTTTTATTTAGTTTTTGAACAGTCTTTTTAGGTTTAGGTCCAAAAATAACACCACCACCTTTCCATAATGGCGAACGGTTTGAACCAGCTCGAGCTCGACCACTTCCTTTTTGTTGCCATGGCTTTCGTCCACCACCTCGAACTTCACTTCGAGTTTTAGTTGAAGCTGTTCCTTGTTTTTGTGAAATTTGGTGTCTTAAAATATCTTTATGAATTAAAGAATTTCCAGATTTTTCAAGGACATTCAATTCTAATTTATGTTCGTCATTTAAGACTTGTCCATTTATATCTAATGAATTATATTTAATAAATTTTTGAACAGTCATAGTTTATATCTTACTTATAATCCTTTTCTTGATAATAAAAACTGAATTATTCTGATGAAGCAATACTTAGTAAATTCCCTGGTTTTCCAGGTACTGAACCTTTTACTACTAAAATATTTTCATCACTATTTATTTGAATAATTTTCAATTTTTTAATATGTGTAATTTTATTTCCTAATTGACCTGCCATTTTTTTTCCAGGTAAAACACGACCAGGGTCTGTTCCCATACCAATCGAACCAGGACTTCGATGGTTTTTTGAACCATGAGTCATTGGACCTCGGCTAAAATTATGACGTTTTTGAAGACCTGAGAATCCTTTCCCGTTACTTTTCCCTGTTATATTAATAAGTTGACCCGTAGAAAATGATTCAACATTTAGAATTTGACCTACTGTAAATTCTTCAGGATTATTAACTCGAAATTCTTTTAAATATTTTAAAGGTTGAATATTTGATTTTTGTAAATGCCCTAATTCAGGCTGTGTTAAATATTTACTGGGAACTGCTCCATAACCGACTTGAATAGCGTTATAGCCATCAGCTAAAACTGTTTTAATTTGTGTAATAACGCATGGACCAATTTTTAATATTGTTACCGGGATAATATTACCCGAGTCATCAAAAATTTGAGTCATGCCAATTTTATTACCTAATAAGCCTAAAGACACAATATTTCTCCAAAAAATAGATTAGATATATTAACTTTCAATAAAAACAAAGTAATTACTACTAATTTAGAAATTAATAAAAACAATCAATATTGTTAAATTATTAATAATAATTTAAAAAATTTTAAATCATTTGTCTATATAAGGTAAATAAACACTTTTATTAAAAATATTACGGACTTGAAACTTCCTTTTTTTTTAAATGTTAATTATAAATTTAGTTATAGAAACTTAATATATTTATAAAAATTTTTATGGGAAAAGTTGTAGGAATTGATTTAGGTACTACAAATTCAGTAGTTGCTGCTATTGAAGGTGGTCAACCAAATGTTATAACAAATGCCGAAGGTTTACGAACAACACCATCCATTGTTGCATACACAAAGAAACAAGAACTATTAGTTGGACAAATTGCTAAACGGCAAGCCGTAATCAATCCAGAAAATACGTTCTTTTCAGTAAAACGTTTTATTGGTTCAAAAGAAAATGAAATTTCTCAAGAAGCGAAAGAATTACCATACAAAGTATTAAAAGATTCAAATGGTAATATTAAAATTAATTGTTCATCTTTAAATAAAGAATTTAGTCCAGAAGAAATTTCAGCTCAAGTTTTAAGAAAGTTAATTGGTGATGCTAGTACGTATTTGGGACAAGAAGTTACTCAAGCAGTTATTACAGTACCCGCATATTTTAATGATTCCCAACGTCAAGCGACAATGGATGCAGGTAAAATTGCCGGTATTGAAGTATTGCGAATTATTAATGAGCCGACAGCTGCTTCTTTAGCATATGGATTAGATAAAAAACAAAATGAAACAATCTTAGTTTTTGATTTAGGTGGTGGTACTTTTGATGTTTCAATTTTAGAAGTAGGTGATGGTATTTTTGAAGTATTATCGACTGCAGGAGATACAAATTTAGGTGGAGATGATTTTGATAAAGTTTTAGTAAATTGGCTTGTTAAAGATTTTAAAGAAACCGAAGGTATCGGTTTAACAGAGGACATTCAGGCTTTACAACGCTTAACAGAAGCTGCTGAAAAAGCAAAAATGGAATTATCAACAGTAGAAAAAACTACAATTCATTTACCATTTATCACAGCGGATAAAACAGGTCCAAAACATATTGAAACAGAATTAACTCGTGAAAAGTTTGAAAGTTTATGTCAGAATTTGATTCAACGTTGTCAAATTCCGGTGGAAAAAGCTTTAACAGATGCACGATTAGAGAAATCTGATATTAATGAAGTTGTATTAGTAGGTGGTTCAACCAGAATTCCAGCGATTCAAAAATTAGTAGAATCTTTAACAGGTAAAAAACCAAATCAATCTGTAAACCCAGATGAGGTTGTAGCAATTGGTGCAGCTATTCAAGCTGGAATTTTAGCGGGTGAAATTAAAGATATTTTATTATTAGATGTAACGCCATTATCCTTAGGTGTTGAAACTTTAGGTGGTGTTATGACAAAAATTATTGCTCGAAATACAACAATTCCAGTTAAAAAATCAGAAATGTTTTCAACAGCAGTTGATAACCAGACAAATGTAGAAATTCATATTTTACAAGGTGAACGCGAATTAGTTAGTGGAAATAAAAGTTTAGGAAACTTCCGTTTAGATGGGATTCCAAAAGCAGATCGAGGTGTACCACAAATTGAAGTTACATTTGATATTGATGTAGATGGATTATTATCTGTTAAAGCAAAAGAAGTCGAAACAGGTGTAGAACAATCAGTAACAATTCAAGGTGCTTCAAATTTAGAAGAAAATGAAATTGACAATATGTTGGCTGATGCCGAAAAATACGCTTCAGCAGATCAAGAAAAACGACAAAATATTGATCTGAAAAACCAAGCAGAAACTTTATGTTTTGAAGCCGAAAAAGAATTAGATCTTTTAAAAGATAAAATTTCTGATGATCAACAAAATCGTATCAAACAACTTATTGAAAATATTCGTCAAGATATTCAAACAGAAAACTTTGAATCTTTAAAATCGGTTATTGATGAATTAAAATTAGCAATGAAAAATATGGTCGATGAAAATTCATCCGGTAATGATGGGATGGGTGATTTAAACGATTTATAAATTAATGAAAAAAAGTAAACGAATTAAATTATTCGTTTCTTTTTTTATCTTGATCAACAATAATACATTCAGTAGTTAAAATCATACTAGCAATAGAAGTTGCATTTTGGATTCCTGAACGTGTTACTTTTGCCGGATCTACGACTCCTTCTTCATACATATTCCCAAATTTATTTAGAGCTGCATTATAACCTACTTCAAATTCTTGTTGTTGTACTTGTTCAATAATAACCGCTCCATTTATTCCAGCATTTTCTGCAATTCGACGTAATGGAGCTACAATTGCTCTAGCAATAATCATTGCTCCAACTAACTCATCTTCTTGTAAATTATTTTTGGCCCATGTTAGTAAATTTTCAGATAAATGTGCTAGTGTAGCTCCACCCCCAGGGACAATACCTTCTTCAACGGCTGCCCGCGTTGCATTGATTGCATCTTCTAATCGTAATTTTTTATCTTTCATTTCAGTTTCAGTAACTGCCCCAACCCGGATGACAGCAATCCCTCCTGATAATTTTGCAATTCGGTCTTGTAATTTTTCTTTTTCATAAGAAGTCTCTGCAACATTGACTTGTTTCCGTAATTGTTCACAACGAATTTTAATTGGTTCTAATTCTAAGCCATCACCAACAATCGTTGTATTATCTTTATTGATAATAACTCGACGTGCTTGACCTAATAAATTTAATTGAACATTTTCTAAACTTAACCCCGCATCTTGAGTAATAACAGTTCCACCGGTTAAAACTGCAATATCTTGTAACATTAATTTACGTAATTCACCAAAACCTGGTGCTCGTACCGCAACCGCATTTACAATTCCGCGTAATTTATTTAAAATTAATGTTGCTAATGCTTCTTTTTCTACATCTTCAGCGAGAATTAATAGTGGTCGTTTGGTTTTTGTTATTTGTTCCAGAATTGGCAATAAATCTTGTTGAACTAAAGTAATTTTTTTATCCGTTAATAGAATATATGGGTTTTCATAGACAACTTCCATTTTTTCAGTATTTGTGATAAAATAAGGGGAAATAAAGCCTTTTTCAATCTTCATACCCTCCGTAATTTCCAATTCTGTAGTAATTCCTTTACCCTCTTCTAATGAAATTACCCCTTCTTTCCCTACTTTTGCTAATGCATCGGCAATTAAAGAACCAATAATATTATCATTTCCTGCCGAAATGGATGCAACTTGTTGAATCGCTTGAATATCTTCAACAGGCTGTGCAAATTCATTAATTTGATTAACTAAATATTGTGTCGCTTTTTCCATACCTAATTTAAGAGAAATTGGATTAGCTCCTGCTGCAACATTTTTTAATCCCTCTTTTACCATTGCATATGCTAAGACCGTTGCGGTTGTTGTCCCATCTCCAGCTACGTCATTTGTCTTTGCAGCAGCTTGTCGAATTAAAGAAACACCCGTATTTTCAATATGATCTGCTAATTTAATTTCTTTAGCAATGGTTACTCCATCATTAACAATTTGTGGTGACCCATATGTTTTTCCTAATACTACATTTCGACCTTTTGGACCTAAAGTTACTGAAACAGCTTCAACCATGATTTCCATTCCCCGTTCTAAAGCTCGTCGGGCATTATCTTGATATAATATTTTTTTTGACATACTTACTAATCTATTTATTTAATTAATTTATAAAAAAATCTTCAAAATTCGATTTTAAAGGAAATTATATAAAGTTTGCAAGTCAATTAATTCATTTGTTTCAAATCTTTTTTATAAAAGCTTTACTAAAAAGAATAGTTCTTAGTATTATATTATTATGTAACACAGTTTGGGCTTGTAGCTCAGTGGACTAGAGCACGTGGCTACGAACTACGGTGTCAGGGGTTCGAATCCCTTCTTGCCCAATAAATAAAAATCTAAAAAATATTAAACTGTGTTACCTTTTTGGGGTGTCGCCAAGTGGTAAGGCTGTGGACTTTGACTCCGCCATTCGTAGGTTCGAATCCTGCCACCCCAGTATAAATAAAAATTGCAAGGTACTAACACCTCAATAATTTACATTACGTTTCATTTTAGCTACACTAAAGTTATTAGAAACTTTTTAAAATAAAAATATGGACGCTAAAATTCAATTTATAAAAGGATTAGATGAAAAAGTGTTACCTGATGTACGTTTAACCCGTTCACGAGATGGGAGTACAGGCACAGCAACTTTCCGTTTCAAAAATCCAAATATTTTAGATAAAAATACTGCAAAAGAAGGTGAAATTACTGGTATGTATTTAATTGATGAAGAAGGACTTCTTGAAACTCGTGATGTTAACGCCCGATTTATTAATGGTAAACCGGAAGCAATTGAAGCCATTTATATTATGAAAAGTCCAGAAGCGTGGGATCGTTTTATGCGATTTATGGAACGTTATGGGCAGAGTAATGGATTAGTATTTACAAAAGCAAATTAATTATAACAAATTATCCTAACTAGAAAAATGTATACATCATTAGATTGGATTAACGAATTAGTTAGTTTAGAAACTGTTCAATTAAACGACTTAATTGATAAACTTACTCTTGGAGGATTTGAAGTTGAAGAAACATTAGAAATAGAAATTAATAAACAAAAAAAAACTATTTTAGATATTTCAGCAACTGCAAATCGAGCTGATAGTTTATCCATTAAAGGAATTGCCAAAGAAGTAACAGCATTACTTAATACACAAAGTTTAGAATCCTCATATACACAACAGGCGTTAAATTATCAAGATCAAATTGAAGATGCATTACTTTCTTCAAAATTATCTATAAATTATTCAACTTTTGTTGCTGTTACTATTGAAAACTTAACGGACTTTACCATTCCAAAATGGTTAACCGAAAAATTAATTTGCTCGGAAATAGAACCGCTAAAAAATTTATTAGATTTTCAAACATATATTCTATTAGAAACAGGTTATCCCTTTGAATTTTACGATTTAGATAAACTTAAACAGAATATTAAAACCGAAGAGTTTGAATTAACACTAAAACCAGCAACAAAAAATAGCGTATTTGTTGCAAATAATGATTTACAGTATAACTTAGATTCCAACATTTTAATCTTAGAAGCAAATAATTATCCTTTAAGTATTGCTGGAATTATTCCAAATAAAACTGTTAGTTATACACCCGAAACAAAATCATTACTAATTGAAGCATCCATATTTAATTCGAAAAAAATTCGTCAACAATCACGTATGCTTGGCTTGCGTACAGATCGCTCAGCACGCTATGAAAAAGGATTAAATAATAGTTCATTTATTCCAGCATTAATTCGTTTGATTTCTTTATTAAAAATTGTAAATCCTGAACTAGTTTGTAAGATTCATACAACATCACAAGTAGAACAACCTAAATTATCAAAAATTATTTTAAACTACGAAACTATTATTGAAATTTTAGGACCAATTCAACATGATTTAAATAAACAATCAACTCAATTATTACCTATTCAAATTAGTAATTATTTAGATCGTTTAAATTTTGGATTTTCATTTAATGAAAAAGAATTAACATGGCTAGTTGAAGTACCACTAGCGCGAGTAGATGATATTGAACGAGAAATTGATTTAATTGAAGAGATTGGGCGTCTTCATGGATTTAATAATTTTATTACTGATCTACCAAATATTTACAGTATTGGAAAAGAAGACTTTAGTTACCAAGTAAGAAAAAAATTGACTAATTGTTTTCTAAATGAAGGGTTTAACGAATTAATGCAATATTCTTTAGTTAATGAAAAAGCCTCAAATAATATCCAACTTATAAATCCATTAAGTATCGATTATTCCACTCTTCGGATAAGTTTATTACCAAAATTAATTCAAATTGTTGGCGAAAATTTAAAACAAAGTAATTATATTTTAGAAGGATTTGAGTATGGCCATGTATTTTCGGGTGATATTAATGCAAAGTATATTGAAAAAGAAGTTGTTTCTGGTATATTTGGAGGCTTAAAATCGAAGCGTCAATGGAATGACACTGCGGTAAGTTTATCATGGTTTGAAGCAAAAGGAAAAATAGAAGAATTATTTAAAAAGTTAAATATTTCAGTTTATTGGAAAAATTCTACTTTAATCAAATATGAAAATATATTGCACCCATATCGAACAGCTGAATTATATTTAGCAGATGAATCTAGTTTAGGTATTTTTGGACAAATTCATCCGATTGCTGCGAAAAAAAATAATATTTCTACAGGATTATTTTTATTTGAATTTAATTTTGAAACTTTAAAAAATGAATTTAAACAAAAAAAGTTAGCATTATACCAACCCTATTCTTTATACCCAAAAATTACTAAAGATTTATCATTTATTGTTGATCAAAAAATTTCTTTTAAAGAAATTAAAACAACAATTTTAAATCATGGAACTAAATATTTAAAACATATGAAACTTTTAGATGAGTATCAAGGTTCTTCGATACCAAAGCATCAAACAAGTTTATGTATTCAATTAACTTTTCAATCTACTGAAAAAACATTGATTACAAAAGAAATTGATGAAATTCTAAATAATTTATATACAGTTTTAGAAACCCAGTATGATATTAATATTCGAATTTAATTATGATAATTCTATAAATTATTTATAGAATTATCCACCTCCGACAATTGTAATAATTTCAATACTATCATTTTTTTTTATTACTATTTCATTCCATTTATTTTTATTACAAATAAAATTATTATATTCAACAACAAAAAGTGTAGATTGATAAGCGAAATATTCAATCAATTCATTCAAACGGATAGTTTGATTTGTATAATACTCTTCACCATTAAAAAAAAATGTGATTAAGTTTTCCATATGTTCATTAGACTAATAATTTTGTAAATAAATTAAAATTTTCCCAAAACTCTAGACTAACGTTAATATAACCTGATAAAGTATACTTGTAAATGTTATGGCGGGTGTGGCCAAGTGGTTAAGGCAGCGGGTTGTGGTTCCGCCATTCGCCGGTTCAAGTCCGGTCACTCGCCCAAAAAGAATTATTTACAAGGAAAATTAAGAAAATTAAATTAAATAATTTTATAAAATTTTATGTCACGATACCGTGGACCTAAATTACGAATTACACGACGTTTAGGAATGTTACCTGGATTAACACAAAAACAATCCAAGAAAAAGGATCGTCCAGGCCAGCATGGAAAAGGTGCTGAAAATAAGAAAAAACCAACAGAGTATGGAATACGATTAGAAGAAAAACAAAAACTAAAGTTTAATTATGGTTTAACTGAGAGTCAGTTATATCGTTATATTAAAGAAGCACGTCGCCGAAAAGGTGTGACCGGGTTAATTTTATTACAGCTATTAGAAATGCGTTTAGATAGCATTTGTTTTAGTCTTGGGTTTGCTACTACTATGGGAGGTGCACGTCAATTAGTAAATCATGGTCATATTACAGTAAATGGAAAGACAGTAAGTATTCCAAGTTTCCAATGTCGTATTGACGATATAATTAGTGTTAGAGCAACGTCAACATCGAAAAATTTAGTTGAAACAAATTTAAAAAATATACGATTTGTTGAGAGACCAGGTCATTTACAATTTGATACGACCAAACTTGAAGGGAAAGTTACAAATTATTGTGATCGAAATGATTTATTGTTAGAACTTGATGAATTATTAGTAATTGAGTACTATTCAAGACGTTAATTAAACAAAACTCAATTTTTAAAATTCTTATTTAAATTTACAATTATATATTTTTTTATGTTAAAACTACGATTAACTCGGATTGGTCGCAAAAAACAACCTGTATATCGATTAGTTATTATGGAACATTCAACACGTCGTGATGGCCGCCCCGTTGAACAGGTTGGTTATTATAATCCCTTAACTAAAGAGTCTAATTTTGAAGTTGAAAAAATTCAAAAATGGTTAAGTTATGGTGTAAAACCCACAGAAACCGTATATCAATTACTGAAAAAAGCAAAAATCATTGAATAAACTAGTATACTAGACTATTTATATTTTCAATATAGTCTAGTATACTGTACTGGTTAAAAAACGAATAATAGACGCAATACCATGATAATTTAGTTTATAATAAACAGTAGAATATTTTATTAATGTTAACCATTTAGAACGCATATGTCTCATTTTACAAATATGAAAACAAGTTTCCAAAATCTTACTTATTTAGAAAAAGCTTTAAATAAGTTAGAAATATTGCATAAGAAACATGACACTATAACTGAGTTAGCTAAATCAAACTTAGTTATTAATCAATCAAATGGATATGATATTGAGTTTGCTTGGAATGGACAGGAATATGAGCTAGTTGTTGATATGAGTTTTTGGGAACAACCATATCCAGTAGAAAGTTTCATTGATAAAGTTGCTCAACAATACGCTGGTGAAGTTATTATTGGTGAGAGTCAAAAACTAGGGTTTCAACCGGTAAAATACCAACAGAATACTGATGGCTCAAACACGGTTGTATTAGAACGTTGGAATGAAAAAAGTTAAATGATTAAAAAATAAAGTAATTCACTTAATATTATTCAAAGTTTAAAACTAAATAAGATTAAGTGAATCTTACTTAAATATCCGTAATTTGAGTCTTCTATTATTTTCTAGTTTTTATAAATAATTACTAAAACCTAAAGACATTATATAAAAGAAACAAGGAAAAATCAAATATTTTTAAATTTTTCCCTGTACTGTATTAAGATCAAGTTTCT
>Ga0209713_10000297_pt1 | contig 27571 bp, 24 predicted proteins | sample ArcOceMetagenome_3_FD_187444 | JGI IMG/M metagenome (GOLD analysis project Ga0209713, IMG submission 187444) | Marine eukaryotic phytoplankton communities from Arctic Ocean - Arctic Ocean- Svalbard ARC20M Metagenome (SPAdes) (version 2) | ecosystem: Environmental > Aquatic > Marine > Oceanic...
CATCGCTTCAAAGTTGATGTATTGCTGAGCTTGGTCGATGGCTTGGAATTTGAAGAAGATACGCCGGCGCAAACGGTGAACTACGTCGACGTCTATGCGGCAGTGCAGGAGGTCTTCGTGGGCTTTCGCTTTAATCTGATTGAGCGTGCGGCAGAAGCGATCGCTACGGAGATTTTGGAACGCTTCGACAAGGCCGTGGAAGTCACTGTGAAGGTGGAGAAACCAGCAGTGCCGGTGGATTGCATCTGTGATTATTTCGCTGCGGAGGTTACGCGATGCCGCTAACGACGGCTTATCTCGCACTGGGCAGTAATGTCGGTGAGCGTTTGGAGCAGATGCGTTCCGCGTTGAAGCTGTTGGGGGCGGAGGGTGTTGTGATTGTTACGGCGAGTCCCGTATATCAAAATCGTGCGATTGGTATGGGCGATGCGGATCCTTTTTTGAATGCAGTGGTCGAGGTGCAGACGGAGCTGGGGCCTGAGGCCTTGCTAGATGTCTGCCTTGCAGTGGAAAATAAATTAGGACGCGTGCGCACGGGCGGTTGGTCGCCGCGGACGATTGATATTGATGTGCTGATATTCGGGCAAACTGATATCGATACCGAGCGTTTGCAACTGCCGCATCCACGCATCGCGGAGCGTGACTTTGTGCTGCGCCCGTTGGCTGATATTGCACCTGATTTGGTACTGTTGGGGCAGCCGACCAAGACTCTACTAGATAAATTGCCGCTAGTCGAACTTGAGCGTGTTGAGGGTTCGTTGCGTTAATACTTACCTCTGTAATGACGATGAAACCAAGTGTTGAGATTGAATATTGCCCGGGCTGTCGCTGGTTGTTGCGAGCAAGTTGGACGGCGCAGGAACTGTTAACGACGTTTGAAAGTGAACTCGGCGCAGTGACGCTGCGGCCTTCGGCGGAGGGCGGCACTTTTCGTGTGACGGTGGACGCCACTGTGGTGTGGAATCGTAAAGACCAAGGGCGCTTCCCTGAGATGAAGGAACTGAAGCAGCGCATTCGCGATGAGATCGCCCCCGAGCGTGATCTTGGTCATAGTGATGTCGGTGGGAAAACGAAGGATGACTAACTCGATTGGAGAGGCTGCGATCGCCGCAGCACAGAAGCTTTCAGATGGTGTGGATGCACTGCAGTTCGCCGCGCCGACCACACATGTTTATAACCCGCTGGACTACGCGTGGGCAGGGCATCGGAGTTATCTGAAGCAGCACGCCAGCTCGCCGAAGAAAGTAATTTTGATGGGGATGAACCCCGGGCCTTTTGGCATGGCGCAGACCGGCGTGCCGTTTGGCGAAGTTGCGCTGGTGCGCGACTGGATTGGCGTAAATGAGGACATTCAGCAGCCGTTCAATGAGCATCCAAAGCGTGTGGTCGAAGGTTTTGCTTGTCAGCGCAGTGAGGTGAGCGGGCGGCGTCTGTGGGGTTTGTTCAGCGAACGCTTTGAATCCGCAGATGCGTTTTTTGCGGATCACTTTGTGGCGAATTATTGCCCGCTGGTCTTTATGGAAGCAAGCGGGCGCAACCGCACACCAGATAAGTTGCCCGCGTCTGAGGTCGCCGCGTTGTATTTACTATGTGATACACATTTGCGCGAGTTAGTTGCGGTGTTGCAACCCGAGTGGGTGATTGGCGTCGGCGCGTTCGCAGAAGGCCGTGCGAAGGTGGCCTTGAAAGATGTCGACGTGCAGGTCGGGCGTATTTTGCACCCGAGCCCTGCGAGTCCCGCCGCGAACCGAGGCTGGGGCGAGCAAGCGACCAGGCAGCTCGAAGCGTTGGGCGTGTGGCAATAAAAAGGGTCATGCCCGCTTAGCGAGGAAGGTAAAGGAGGGAGGGCGACTCGCCCTCCTTTGCAGCAACACCGGATGAATGTGGGCGAGTCGCCCACACTCCTATCGCGGTCAATGGCTCACCCAGCAGGCCCCCGTTGTCTCTCTGCTGCAACGGTCTGTCGTTTCAATCGAGACTTTCGGGCTAATCGTCGACGAACCAATAAAAAGGGCGAACATTGCTGTCCGCCCCAAAGTGAAAGTCGTGTGCCGCTAGAAACGGCAGCCTACTGAAAAGGCCACTGCTTGGCTGTCGAGATCGTAGTCGCCATTAACAGTCGGAAGGTATTGCATCGTCGAAGGATGCCTAGGCGCTGTTAGGGACAGTTCTGATCCACCGGCCACACAACACGTCCTCTTTTCAGGGGTGGCCTGGTGTAAGAGCGCCTCGGATCGGCTTGGCGGTTCACTAGCCGTGGCAAGTGAGTTGGGCCAGGGCAGTCAGTTGACTGTCTCGGTCGTCCTCCTCGAACAACAGGTGTAAGCGCCTCAGGCAGTGAATACGAAAAGAAGGGCAGATTCAAATTGTCAAATGGCAAGAAACGTTCCAACATGCGCCACTTTTTGACAAACTCGTTCTGTCCAAATACTTTAAATTATCATGCAAGTCACGCTCCTCAAGTCTAAGCTGCTCCGCGCAGAAGTCACTGACAGTGCCCTCCACTACGAGGGTAGTCTGGCGATTGACTCCGTATTGATGGAGCAGATCGGCCTCGTCGCGTACGAGAAGATTCTGGTTGCCAACATCGCCAACGGCGAGCGCTTCGAGACCTACGCAATCGAGGCTCCAAAAGGGTCGCATACCATTTCCCTCAACGGCGCAGCCGCGCATAAGGGTGAGCTTGGCGATTTATTAGTGATTATGTCGTTTGCCCAATTCGAAGCCGAAGAGGCCCAGGCATGGAAGCCTAAGGTGCTAGTACTGGCCGATGGCAACCAGCGCGTGGTGCGCGCGGATAATATCCTAGTCGCTGAAAACACCTTTTACGACTGCTAGTCGGTTGCAGATCTATTTTCTAAAAAGCCGATCATTCGCATGGTCGGCTTTTTTTGTAGGCCATTGTCGGCCGAAGTCTTTGCGCATGTTCTGCCAAGTTCAGCGAGCGCAGGGAAGAGATGGCATATGATTGCTGAAGAGGGGACTGCCTGAGCCACTGAAACGGATAGGCGTGTGGGCGACTCGCCCACTTTGAGCTTCTGTGAATGCGCGAGGGACAGTCACCGGCTCACGCCATCGATTTTTGTCGCAAGCGTCGTGTGATTAGGGTGCCCGCAATTTTTTTCATATTGAGAACTGTTCTCAATAGTTGAATTGTAATCGGTTAAGTCGCTGAAGCGCATTGTCTTAATGATTTTAAAATACCTGTATATTGGCTTGCTGATGCTGGTTAAGTTACGCGAATGATTCTCAATAATCATTTATACTTGTCGCGCTGTTTTTTCTGGCAATATCTGGGCGAAGTTATGAATAAACAAACGAATACATTACGCCGAGCGGCCGTCCTAGGACTCGCGCTTACCTGTGCCACCGCAGGGTTGCGCGCCGAAGAGATTGCGGCCGACGCTGCTGCCAGCCAAGATCTAGTGCCTTATGTGGTGGTGGCTACGCGCACACCATTGACGCTGGACCGTGTTTCACCATCAGTTTCTTATATCTCTGCTGAAGAGATGGAGTTTTGGCAGGATCGACGTGTGGTCGATGCGCTTGAGCGTGAGACGGGTGCTATCCTGCGTAGTAATGGTGCTCCAGGCGCTGCAACATCTCTGTTCCTGCGTGGTACAGAGAGCAATCATACGGGTTTCTTTTTAGATGGCCGTCGATTGAATCCGTCAACTAGCGGACAGTATGACCTCGAGTCATTAAGCTTGAATAACCTGAGCAGCGTGCAGTTGCAAAAAGGTGCTTCCTCGGTGAACTATGGCTCTAATGGTATTGGTGGTGTGGTTGATCTGCGTACTGCAGATACTTATGGCTATACAGACGAGGGGGCGACGGTCGAAGGCGAACTCGGTTCGAACAATTACTACCGGGCAAGCGGCTCGGCATTGGTTGCCCGTGATAATTGGGGGTTAAGTATTGAGGCTTCCACGCTTACGACCGAGAATGAGCGTGATAATGATGACTTCGAAACTACTTCAGTAACTGGGCGCTTTGATTACGAGATTGTTGACGATCTTACATTCGAAGTATTGGGCACCTACTCTGATACAGAGAAGGGTATTGCGGGATCCTTATCTAGTCCGTCTCCAAGTGATGTGGGCGAAACAGAGAATTGGTTGATTTCACCAGGCATAAAATATGCCACGGATGAAGTGAGCGTTCATGTATTCTATTCGCGTGGTGAATTCGAGAACGATGCCACCGCTACGTCTTTTCCGACAATTAGTAATATCGAGACGGATGAAGTGAGCCTCCAGATTGATTACACGGTGACAGAGCGAGCTTTGCTGACTCTTGGAGGCTTGTATCGTAACGATGAGCTGCGTAGGGAGAGCTTTGGTCTTTATGGTAGTCAGTTTAACGAGCGCCTTGAGCAAGCAGGTGGTTTCGCTCAATTGCTCTATGAAGTGTCTGAAGCCTTCGAAGTTCGCGCTGGCCTTCGTTTTGATGATTATAGTGACTATGATGGGGCGTGGACTGGGAACATTGAAGCAATCTACACATTCGATGAGAAGAATCTCTCCGTGTTTGCCAAGCTTTCCGAGTCTTATGCGCCGCCAACGGCATTGGACTTGGCATTTGACAGTAATCAGAATCCGGATGGCTCGCCCGCCAATACGCCATTGCAACCTGAGGCGAGTGTATCGTACGAGCTTGGGCTTCGTCAGAGTCTGTTCGAAGATCAACTTGAGTGGTCTTTGGTTATGTTCCGTAATGAAATTGACGAGCTGGTTCAGTATCTCGGTCACGGGGCGCCGTTATACTATTCAGATACCTATAATGTCGGTAAGGCTAGGACAGAGGGTGTCGAACTCGGTGTTGATTATGCGGCCACAAGTAAGGTCAATCTTGGGCTTGGTTACACTTACCTGACTGCTGAAAATGAAGAAACAGGACAACGATTGTTGCGTCGTGCTCGCCATACACTGCAGTTATCTGCAGATTACTTCATTACAGATTATCTCAGGCTTGGGGCGATTGGCACTGGTTATTTTGATAGCGAAGACGTGGGCAATGTGGACCACGAGGATTCATTCGTCGTCGATCTGGTTGCGAACTGGGACGTCAATGACAGATGGTCGATCTTTGTACGTGCTGAGAATGTCTTGGATGAAGTATATGAGTCAGTCGCGGGCTATCCTTCACTTGGTCGTACTGGCTACATCGGTGCTCGTTTGAGTTTCTAATCTTTTCTTGTTTAGAAAATAATGGCAGGCTGTTGCTTCCTTTAAGGGAAAGCGGCAGTCTGCCTTTTTTGTTTCAGACCTTTATTGCTGCAGCAGTGACCTTCTAATTTCTTCTTCCTGACTCCTATTAAATGGCGAATACGCAACAGCGTGATGTGATCCTGTCTGTTTTGAAAGAGGCGGCGCGTCCATTGACGCGTGAGGAGATCCTATCACTGGGACGCCAGCAGATTCCGCGGCTGGGTTCGGCCACCGTCAATCGCGCGATTCGCGAGATGACGGCTGCCTTTCAGATTATCGGGGTGGAGTTCCCCGGCCAGCCGCGCCGCTATGAGTTGCCCGCCGAAAGTGAGCATCCGCATTTCATCTGCCGCAGTTGCAATAAAGTGTTCGACCTGCCTGTGGCAATGCAGTTGCCGCAGGTGCACGCGCCTAAGGGTTTCGTGGTGACCGGCGGCGAGATTGTCTATGCAGGCACCTGCCCGGATTGTTCGAACCAGAAGTAGCGGCTGGGTTATAGGAGTGTGGGCGACCCGCCCACGTTTTCATACTGTCAGAAATACGCGCGGGTTGTTTGTGGGCGACCCGCCCACACTCTTTTCTAGTTCTTTGAACTCCAGCTTTCGCCGCGAATCCAGTCGATTAATTGACCGATCGACGTGTGCTTTGCCTGGTTCCCGTTGCGAGCCACTGCCCACTCGGTGTGATCGTCTGTATCGACAACTTGGATACTGAGTGCACTTTTCTCGTCGGACTTTGCGATACCGAACCCTAGCCGTTCCAGCGCTCTGCGCGTCCAGAGTGCGTGGATGCTGTCCCCTTCAATGTGCGCCTTGAGGCAAGGGTTGGGATGGGCGCGGAAGGAGCCGCGTTCGGCGTCCCAGTCTAAGTTCTCATTGGCAAAGATAGCTGCAAACTCGCCGCTCATGGCGAGTTCCTCGGGGTAGCCTTGGATCAGTTGGCCATCAGTCGTGATCATCCAGAGGCGGTCCGCAAAGCGTAGTGCTAGGTCAAGGTCGTGCGTCGAAAGCAGTAGCCCCATTTGTTCGCGATGGGCCAAGTTGCGCAGGATGGTCATCAGCTCCACGCGGCGCGGGAGATCTAAAAATGCGGTTGGTTCGTCCAAGAGCATCACTTGCGCTTCTTGTGCCAGCGCGCGGGCGATCGATATCTTTTGGCGTTCGCCATCGCTCAATTCTGCGATCTGTCGTGCTTCGAGGCCTTCCGCGCCGACTGCCTTGAAGGCCCATTTGATGCGCTCTTTATCGTGTTGGTTGAGTCCGCCCAGCCAGCCGGAATACGGGTGGCGTCCCAATGCAACCAGCGAGTAGGCGTCCATCATGCCAACCGGTAGTGCCTCAGTTAGGACGACGCTGATCATGCGCGCGCGTTCGCGCGGCGAGATGCTGTGAAAGGTCTGGCCTTGAAGCTTTAATGAGCCACTGAGTGGCGCTTGCATGCCTGCAAGTGTGCGGATCAGCGTCGATTTCCCGGCGCCGTTGGGCCCCAGTAAGCAGATGAATTCGCCTGCGTTGAGTGCGAGATTCAGTGCTTCGGCCACGCAGGTTTCCTGGCCCCGATGGCTATAGCCAATGCTTAGCTTCGTCGCGGTGAGATGATCTGTATGCAGCGCAGGGTTCATCCGAACAGTCGTTTAAGGTTTCGTTGCTTGATCAGTGCCGCGATGATCACGGGCGCACCGATCAGCGCGGTAATGGCATTGAGCGGTAGCGATACGTCGAGTCCGGGGCCGCGGGCGATAAAGTCGGCACTGAGCGAGAGCAGCGCGCCCACGATTATCGACGCGGGGATCAATATACGGTGGCTGCTGGTGTGAAACAGGTAGCGGCTGAGGTGCGGCGCGGCGATGCCGAGGAAGCCGATCGGGCCGCAGAAGCCAGTGACTGTGCCAGCGAGGATCGAAGCCGCAAATAGGATGGTGATGCGCGCGCGTTGTGTGCGCGTGCCGACGCTTTCGGCATAGCGCTCGCCGAGTAGCAGGGCATCGAGTGGTTTGACGAACAGTAGGCTGATTCCGAGCGCGCCGAGAATTGCTGGGGCAAACGCGCGCATTTGCGTCCAACTGACGTTGCCGTAATCCCCAAACGACCAACTCAGGAACGACTGTAAGCGCTCGGCCATACTGAAATACATCAGAATACTCACCAGCGCGCCGACTGTGTAGCTGATCATTAGGCCGATGATCAGCACCGACATGATGTCTACTTTTCGGGACAGCAGCAGCACGGTGAAGAGCGTGATCGCTGCGCCGCCACTGGATGCCAGAATCAGTAAAATCTGCCCTGAGACACCGAGGCCTGCTGTCAGGCTGAGCCCTGCGGGTGCGAGTGCGAGTAGCACGATCGCCACACCGAGGCTGGCACCTGAGTTGACGCCCAATACGAAGGGGTCGGCCAGGGGATTACGAAAGATGGTTTGCATCATTAAGCCGGCAGTGGCGAGTGCCGCGCCAGCGAGAATCGAGGTCAAGATGCGGGGCAGGCGAAAATCGATGACGATTTGCTGCAAGACGGGGTCAATGTCGGGTGCACCAGTCAGGGCTTTGAACACTGTTTCGATACTCAGAGCGGTGCTGCCGATGCACGCGCTCAACCCGGCCACCGAGAGCACTGCCAAGCCCAGCAAGGCAAACAGCGTTGCGCTGCGACGGGGTGAGGCGTGTGGATTGGCGGTGGACATGGTGACCTGGTTATTTCTGTAGCGTATCAGCGCCTATTTCAACTGTTCGTAATAGATAAATTCCCAGTCCGGCATTCGCTCGGGATGGAAGACTTTGATCAGGTCAGCGAGTACGTCGTCGGGGTGCACGATGCCGCGCTCCCAAATCGAATTGCCGCCGCTGGCCGTGCGTTGCTTGGTATTGTTAAATACGTGGCCAGTTTGACCAGCGTGAAATTTCTGAAAGCGTGGATCGGCTGCGTAGAGCTCTTTGAGGCTGCGGTAAAAGCTAGGGTTGATCCAGATGTCGGCATGGGCGGCTTTGAGGAACACGCGCTCGGTATCGAGCGGGATGGCGCCACTGCCAGGCACGTCGGCCCAGAGGTAAGCGCCGCCGGCATCGCGGATTGTCTGTGCAGTATAGCTTTCGCCTCCAGCCATGTGCCATGCGCTAGAGTAAGGTGCGCCGCAAAAGACCGTGGGGCGTTGCTCAATCTGGGCCACTGTTTCGTGCAGCGATTTATAGCGTGTGGCGATGGGTTCGAAGGTTTGCTCGGCAAGCGCTTCCGCATCAAAAAAAGCGGCGATGAATTTAATCCACTCCGCGCGGGCGAGGGGATGCTGCTCCATGTATCCGGCGGTGAGCACCACCGGTAGGCCGGAGCGGGCTAATTTCAATGGAATGTCGAAGGCGGGGTCGCCAGTAACACTGGTCAGGATAAGGTCGGGTTGTAGCAGCAGTATGCACTCGATGTTCAGCGCGGCGCCGATTTGCACTTGCTGAATGCTGCCGTCTGCGACTCGTGCTCGAATGACTCCATTACTGATGTAGTCCGACGTAGCCGCTCCAATAATCGTACCCAACTGGTTCAATGCGTCGAGGTAGCCAATGTAGACTGTCTCCATGACGACTACGCGTGTCACGGGTGTTCGAATAACGGTGATGCCTGCCGGTAGTTCTGGCAGTGGTGCGCCCTTCGGGACGAGTGCGTATTGATGGGTTGCCGTTGAGCTGCGTTGAACATTGCGGATAGTCGCGATTCGGTGCGTTGGGAACTGCGCGAGCTCGAAGTTTTTCGCGTAGTGAGGGACCGATATCATGGTTGCCGCTAGTGGTGTCGCAGACGAGCACAGGTAGGCCACTAGGCTAAGGGCGAGCAGTGCGATGTATTTGGTGGATTTAGACATGAGCATTTATCGGTATCTCGCACGAAACTACATGAATTGGGATTGCGGCGTCAAAGGCTGTTCGGCGTTGCCCGTCTCTTTTCTGGACTGTGGTAATTGGGCTGGAAAGGAGTGTGGGCGACTCGCCCACATTTATCCCATATTGCTGGAAGGGAAGGCGAGTCGCCCTCCCTCCTTTACTCACGAATCGAGGACGAACCTTTTTGTACCCTCTAAATGGTTCGATACTAGATACGCGGGCGTTGTCTTGATCGATTAATTCACATCTTGCCATTAGCCCTGCGCGGGGCATGACTATTGGCATGCGATTTTTTTTAATTGGAGCCTTATTGAGTGTGTCGTTCGGTGCCCTGCAGGCACAGCAAGGCTTGCAGCCAAAGTACGATATTTCCCCCAGTATTGCGAAGCTGCCGGAACAGTCTGATTTCTTTGGCACATGGTTGCGCTCCGATGGCACCTATAAAATCGAGATCGAAGCGGGTAAACAAGCGGGCACAGTGGTGGCACGTTATTTTAACCCAGAACCGATCAAGGTGGAAACGTCTGCCTTTGATGAGGTTGAGGGGCAACCGCGGCTCGAGTTTGTGCTGCGTGATGAGGGCTACCCTGGGTCTGCGTATCGATTGATTTATTTGGCGGAACGTCGCGTATTGGTGGGCACCTATGCACGTCCGGATGCCGAGCCTAGTCAGGTGTTTTTTGTGCGCGACGAGGAGGAGTAATCAGTGATGGTACTCGGTCGTGTTGCAAGGTCCGCGGTGATCGCTTGCCGGCAGATTCTGAAGCGAAGCAATCACCAGTAAAATATATAATGAATGCTGAAGAAGACCAAAAGATTAAGCAGTTGCTCGCGGCCGATGCTTCGGCGGCGCAACAACAGCAAGCGTTGAGCTGGTTGGCAGATTATTGTGAAGAGAGCTACATCCTAAACCTGCCGCCTTCGACTGCTGCGCTAGCTGCTTTGAACACGTTTTCTAATAAGACCAAGATAAATGCGCTGTTGAAGCGCCGTGCCGTAACAGTCGTAAAGCAATACAAACTGCGCTAGCCAAGCAGTCACGGAGATTTAATGGCAGGGCTTGTTGCGCGCTAAGCGAGTGTGAATTGAGCCAAGACTTTTTGAAGGTCGTAGATATTTACCTTCTTATTGAATTTCTTTTGGATCGGGGAGGGATCACTCCCGATCCAAATTTTTAATTCTGCGTCTAAGTCAAAGCGACCTGATGTCTCAATGCTGAATTTAGTAATTTTCGAATATGGGATACTTAAGTATTCAATTTTCTTACCAGTCATTCCTTGGACATCGACAATGATCAATCGTTTGTCAGTAAAGATGAATGTGTCGCGAAAGACTGCGAAGCCGACTTCAATTGTCTCTCCTTAGGCTAAGAGCTGCCCATAGTCCGTTTCAATTTTATCTGGCGCAACGACACCTGCGTTTCCTAATACTGATGATAAGAGTCCCATAATTTATTTAATCTTGTGGTGCTAGAGGCTGAGCAACGCTGAGGGTAGCAGCTCGAAGCGTGCGATGCAGAGGTAAAAGTATAAAGTGATTTTAGTCCTAAGCGCAGCTAAGGTACCTAGGAGGGGGTGGGGGCGAACGATGATTATTCAGGCGTGTTTAAAAAAGAGCGCAATAGTTATCATAAACAATTGACCCTCAGGTGGCGCCACTTTTTTTATAGCAGAGCATCCCAAGTGCTGGGGGTTTGCCAGGTATAATCTTCGGCGAATCAGATCCACAAGCGGGTGCAGCAAGAAGGTTCTTAGTTAAAAATGCATACGGATTGTCTCAACGAATTACGTCAGCTAATCGATTTCGGTTTAGTGGTCTTACTCTGGCTGGTGCAGCGGATTGTGTATCCGTCATTTTCGCAGGTCGCGCCGGAGCGGTTAGTTGAGTGGCATGCTCAGTACACTCAGCGAATGGGTTACATTGTGGTGCCGCTGATGTTCGGTCAATTGGGCTTATCCGTGCTGGCAGTCTGGCAAGTCGGGGGCGGCTTAGATTGGTTCGATTTGTGGTTGGTGCTAAGCTGTTGGGGGCTGACCTTCGGGCTTTCGGTCCCTCTGCACCAGCGAATTGCGGCAGGCGAAAGTCATCCGCAGGTCTTGCAGCGATTAGTGGTGACTAATTGGCCTCGCACGCTGGTTTGGACTTTGATTTTCGCGTTGGGCTTTTGGCGCTAATATCAGGGTAGCAAAGAGATTGGGGTAGCGAAGAGATCAAACGTTTAAAATAAACGTCAATACCTGCTGTAATAATACCGTTGGTTAGGCGCTTCGCCTCTTCGGCATCCTCTCTTGCGCAGTTTAGCTGCGGGCGCGACTGAGCATGATTTGATTGCCGTCGCTGTCTTCGCACATGGCGAGGTGGGGCGCTTCGCCGTCTTCAGGTTGAGGTTCGCGCTCGCATTTGCCGCCTGCTGCAACGACCTCGGCTGCGCCTGCGACGACGTCGGCCACCTGAAAGGTGAGGCCTGTCCAGGTGCGCTTGCCTTCGCCGCCGCCGTGGATGGCGATTAGACTGCCAGCGACTTCAATCTCTGTGATGTGCGGATTTTGTCTTACGACGGTTCCACCGAAGCAGGTTTGATAAAAGTGGGTGGCGCGCTCTGCGTCGGCAGCCCAGATTGTGTATTTTAGTTTTTCGAGGTGCATGGCTATATTTGTAGCTAAGAATCTGTTAGAAGCGACACGCATGTCGCATTCTTTCAATGAGCGACGTATCGCTCGTGCGGCATCTTTTTTAGGGAATAGGCGCTATCATCTACTAATTTTTGTTACTTTTTTCTGGCTCCATGCGGACAAGCGGCAAGAGTGTAGCGTCTACACCATCTATGAAAGTTGTCTTAGCGGAAAAACCCTCAGTCGCCCGCGATATCGCGAAACACCTTGGAGCGACCACCCAAGGGAAGGGCTTTTTAAAGAACGACGAGTGGACTGTCACCTGGGCCTTTGGCCATATGGTCGAGCTGCAGGAACCAGAAGACTATGCCTCAGAGTGGAAGCCATGGCGCCTCAGTAGCCTGCCGATCATTCCGGAAGAATTTAAGTTGCGCTCACGCAAGGATGGGTCAGCGCATGAGCAGTTGATGATTATAAAAGGGCTGTTCGATGAGGCCGACGAGATCATTTGCGCGACGGATGCCGGTCGAGAGGGAGAGCTAATTTTTCGTTATATTTTAACCTGGGCGCAGTGCGAGACGAAGCCGTGCCAGCGCTTGTGGATCAGCTCGCTGACGACTGCGGCGATCGCGAAGGGCTTTAAAGCGCTAGTGCCGAGCGCTGACTATGATGGACTCTACCATGCGGCGAAGTGCCGCAGTGAGGCCGACTGGGTGGTGGGGCTGAATGCCACGCGCTTCTTCACGGTCGAATATGGCAGACGTAACTTGTTGCTCAGTCTCGGGCGGGTGCAGACGCCGATTCTAGCGATGATTGTGAATCGTGACTTGGATGTGGAGTTTTTTAAGCCAAAGGATTTCTGGGAGGTGCACTCGGTCTGTCGCGAGGCACTGTTTAAACACACGGGCGGTAAGTTCGGAGATCAGGCTAAGGCTGCGGCGATTGTTGAGAAAGTGACCGGCCAAGAGTTGGTGGTAAAGTCGGTCACCAAGAAGAACGAGAAGGCCAATCCACCGCAGCTCTATGATCTCACCTCGTTGCAGCAGGATATGAATAAGCGCTACGGCTTTACCGCCGATCAGACGCTGAAGCTCGCGCAGAGTCTTTACGAAAAGAAGCACCTGACCTATCCGCGAACGGACAGCCGTTATATCAGCACTGATATTCAGCCGACGATTCCGCCGCTGTTGGAAGCGCTACGCAGGCTCAAGCCCGATGCGATCGATCAGCTGGACCTAGGCGCACTGAATTTCACCAAACGGATAGTCGATGATAAGAAAGTGTCCGATCACCATGCGATCATTCCAACCGAGGTACTGGGCGATGGCCTGACGGGGGACGAACGAAAGCTATACGGCGCAGTATTGGTTCGGTTGATTGCGGTATTCTTTCCGCCGTGCATTAAGGCCGTGACGGTGGTCGATGCGCTGGCTGCAGAAGAGCCGTTTCGGGCACGTGGTAAGGTGCTAGTCGATGCCGGTTGGCAGGCGCTGTATGCCAAGGATAAATCGGAGCAGTCGGACGATGCAGTGCAAGAGTTGCCCGATTTTCAGCAAGGCGAGAGCAATCCACACGAGCCGTCGTTGCCGCAGTTTAAGACGTCGGCGCCGAAGCGCTTCAATGAGGCGACCTTGCTGCAATTGATGGAGACCGCAGGTAAGATCGTGACCGACGAGGCGCTCAAGGAGGCCTTGAAGGATAAAGGAGTTGGCACGCCTGCTACGCGCGCCTCGATCATCGAGGTGTTGATTCAACGTCAATACGTCGAGCGTAAGAAAAAAAGCCTCATCAGTACTGAATCGGGGCGTGGCTTGATTTCGCTGATTCAAGATGAACGGTTGAAGTCGCCCGAGCTCACCGGTGATTGGGAGTTTCGCCTTAAACAAATGGAGCGCGGCGAGTATGATCCTGTGCAGTTCATGACGGAGGTCGGCGATTATACGCGTGAGATTTTGCAATGCACGTCAGCGAAGACGGTGAATCCAGCGAACCTTGGGGCATGCCCGATTTGCAATGAACCGGTGATTTGTGGCAAGTCGGCCTACGGTTGCTCCGCATGGAAGCAGGGCTGTAAATTTGTGCTGCCGATTGGGCAGTGGGGCTTGTCCATTCTGCCCGAGTTGGCGCGCGAGATTTTTGCGCATAAACGTACTCTCACCCCTCATCCGATCGAGATCGATGGTCGCAAGCTGTTTGTCACACTCAGCCTAGATAAAAAAGGCAAGCTTGGTTATGCTGAGGCTGAGGTCGCGAAAAAAGAAGAGGGGCAAGAAGCGCTCGGGGTCTGTCCGACTTGTGGCGGCGATATCGTGGCGGGCGCCAAAGCATATGGATGTTCGAATTGGCGCAATGGTTGCAAATTCGTGATCTGGAAGACCATGGCGCAGCGGGAGATCTCGCTGGCAGTGGTCCAGCAGCTTGTCAGTACTGGAACGACTGAAATCTTGAGCGGGTTCAAATCGAAGGCGGGTAACGACTTCGAGGCTAAGTTAAAAGTCATCGGTGGTGAAGTGAAATTCGATTTTTCGTAGGTGAGTTGCAGGGGCTTTGCCCTTCGGCAAGCTGAGGGTAATAACTCGCGACGACCGTCTTAGGCGTTTGCTTGTCGAAAAATGCCGGTTGATTGAAGTTTTTATGCAAGTTCCGCAACCCCTGCTAATGCAGAAAATCGACGCAGATCGGTTGCCCTTTAAACGGAATGTCGGAGCTTCTTAGAGTGAGCGCACCGGTGTCTTGATTGATCGAAAAAATCGCGAGGGTGGATGATCGTTGTCCGCCGACGATCAGCCACTTGCCGCTTGGATCGATGTTGAAGTTGCGCGGGAAATAAACGGCAGCAGGCGTGTTGGCGATGAGCTCAATGGATCCGTCGGCTGCACGCTGAAAGGTGCTAAGCATGTCGCGCCCTAGTCCATTCAGATCACGGATGGAGGCGTAGATCCATTCCTCAGTTGGATGAATGCGAATCTCTGCGCAGCTGGTTCCCTCGAGGGCTAGGCCGTTAGTGAAGACAGACTGAGTTTTAATGTAATTGAGTTCGCCGTTTTCGAGATTTACCGAGTAAGTAGCGATGGAGAGTGACAGTTCGTTGAGGACGTAGGCTTGTTTGCCATCGCTTGAAAACTTCATGTGACGCGGGCCTTGACTGCCGCCGGGGACATCGGCGGAGCTGTTGAGCGTGAGCGTCGCGGACTCCGGATGGAGGGCGTAAATCATGACTTTGTCGATGCCCAGGTCGGGCACGTAGACGTATCGATTGTTGGGGTGTATAAAGACAGAATGTGGGTGCGGTTCTTTTTGACGCTTCGGATCAAGAGCAGATCCGGTATGTTGATGTGTGCAGGAACTGGCGGCTAAAGTGCCGTCGCTGAGTATTGGAAAAGCGGATACGTTACCACTACTGTAGTTCGCGACGATGAGTGTTTGTCCAGTGGCATCGATACTGACGTGGCATGGGTTGCGACCGAGAGTCGCTTGTTTGTTGAGCAAAGTCAGGCTACCGTCGGCTTGAATGCGGTAGGCTGCGACGCCGCCAGTGTTCGGCTTATCAAATCCAGTGGTGGTGGAATAAAGGTATGGATGTTTGGGGTGGGGCGCGAGAAAGCCTGGGAAGTCGATGGCAACTGCGAGTGTGATCGGAGAAAGTGTGCCAGTGGTGTTCTCAAGCTGTGCTCTGTAGATACCTTCGCCACCTCGGCCTGTGCCAAAGTAGACCTGTGTTTGTTTAGCAGATGCGGGGCTGTACCCGATAGTGAGCACTAAAAATACAGAGCTAAAGATATATTTTGTAATCATGGTAGGAGAGGGATGCAGTAGCCTTAGGGTGCGAGGTTGATTCTACAGTTACAAAAAAGCCCGCTAATTGTGATAATTAACGGGCTTAAATGGCGGGATAGACGGGATTTGAACCCGCGGCCTCCTGCGTGACAGGCAGGCGCTCTAACCAACTGAGCTACTACCCCTAAAAGTTGGAAGATGCCGACAGTAGAAATCGCATCTTTGAAGTCAAGCGGTGTTTTCGTGTGGTTGGATGATTTTCCGGGAGTGCGATTTGTGGTGTGAGCAAGCTACGTTTTTATGACTCTGGTTTTGCTATTAGACTATTCATTCAACAGTTTGACTTATTGTATGCATTTATTAGCAAAAGAATCTGCGCCTCGCTCGAAGCGGCGCCGCTCGAAGTTCGGACCGCTGCTGCTGGCGTTATTGATCCAGGGGGTGTTGTTGGGCCTTGCACTATTAGTGGTCGTGGTGGTGCCCGAATTCCGGTCAGATCCAGAGTTCGTGGCGAAGAAGAAGCTCTATTTGCCGCAAAAAGAGCTGCAACATAAGGTGGCGCTGGCGGCGTTTCAGAATGCCGCGAGTTCGCCGATGCAGATGGAGCGGATTAGTACTGCCGCGCTGCTGCCAGATGCGCTGCCCTCCCTGCCTGCTCTGCCTAAAAGTGAATTTAATCCGATTGAACGCAATCCAGCAGCCTTACAGTCGGATGCCTTGCTCGGGCAATCTGGTGTGTTGGGTGCTTTGCAAGGGTTGAAGACGGGGTCGTCCTCGGCCTCGTTGTTTGGCATCGAAGACAGCGGCCAGCGTATTTTGATCTTGTTCGATAATAGCTCGACCGTCTGGAACAAGGCGAGCGCAGCGGGGGTGACGACGGATGCCTTTGTGCGCGAATTGTCGATGCTGGTGGGCGGGCTCAATGCCAACACGCTATTCGGGCTAGTGCCTTTTGCACGCCAGGTCGGCACCTTTCGTGATTATATGGTAGCCGCGGGTGCGCGTAATAAACGGGAGGTAAAGCGTTGGATTGTGGAGAATGTGCGCTCAAGCAGGAAGACCACTCAGCTGCCTTTTACCGAAGATGGCATCCAAGGGGCGCTTACGGTCGCGTTTCAAATGGAGCCGGAAGTGATCTTCATTGTCTCCGACGGCGATTTTCAGCGCAGCCAGAGCGCCAAGGCCAGCGCGGGTGATGTGCCGTGGAAGGATGTGGATCAGACGTTGCGAGCGCTCACGCGTGAGTACGGGATCGAGCCGCGCATTCACTTCATTGGCTTTCAGGTGGAGCCGGGAGCCGCGGCTGCGATTGTTAAGATAACCCGCCGCTTTGGTGGCGATTTTAGTGACTTTTCGCAGTAGTGGAAGAAAGTTTTCTGCTTTCGCGGGTGCGCGAGCCAAGGTGGCTCGCGCACCCGCCAGGGCCTGGGGCATTGCTGGCGCGAGCAAGCTCGCACGCCACGAGTGAGGGTCGACTTTGAGGGGACCTAATTATCGCCCTACGATTTGTTCTTGCCCTTCTTAAACGGCCGTGCGCCGGTCTTGCCGCGCTTCTTTGCGCCGCCACCTTTGGTGAGTGGCGCGACGCTGGAGCGCTTGTGGCCTCCTTTTTTGATACGGTCGGCGGATGCTTGGCGACCTTTGCTGCGGCGATTGTTTTTTTGATCGGGGCGGCGCTCAATCTTGCCAGTGGTAGCAGTGACGCGGAAGTCGATCTGACGCTTGTAGCGATCCACACGATTGACTTCGACCATGATGTGTTGGCCCAGTGAATACGTCTTATGCGTGCGGCGTCCAATTAATGAAGTACCATCGTCGCTTGCGTGGTAGAAGTCGTCATCGAGTTGAGAGATGTGCACCATGCCGAACGCGAGCGAGTCGGTGAGTTCGATAAACAAACCGTGATTTTTGACGTCAGTGATGATGGCTTTGAAGGATTCCTTTTCGGGCTTCTTCAGTTCGCGTTCATAGAATTCGAGGAGCTTGGTTTTGACTGAGTCGCGCTCGGCATCGACACTGTTGCGCTCGGCGACGCTGAGGTGGTCGCCGAGAGATAGTAGCTTGCCTTGCGTGTAGCGGATGTCGGGCTCGCTGGGCGCCGAATCGACGCCAGTCTTGTGCATGTAGCCGTCGAGTACACGGTGTACAATCAGGTCGGAGTAGCGTCGGATCGGCGAGGTGAAGTGGGTGTAGTCGGGCTTGGCGAGGCCGTAGTGGCCATCCGCGCTGGCGCGGTATTGCGCCTGCTTGAGACTGCGTAGCACCTGGACTTTAAGCGTGTAGCCCTGTGGGTGCTCCTTGAGCTTTTTAAGTAGCATGCTCATCTCGCGTGGCTTGCTGAGGTTGCCGCATTGCACGCCGAAGGTGATCATCGTCTCGCGTAATTCCTGCAGCTTTTCGTCCTCCGGTTCGTCGTGGACACGATAGATACTGGGGAAGTTGGAGCGCTTCATCGCGCGGGCCACTTGTTCATTGGCGGAGAGCATGAACTCCTCGATCAGCTGGTGGCTCTCGTCGTTGAACTCTTTTTCGATGCGGTCGGTGTAACCTTCCTCATCGACGTAAAGTTTGACCGAAGTCATGTCGAGGTCGAGCGAGCCGTTCTTGAAGCGGCGCTGGCGTAGTATTGTGGCGATATCCCAACTCTTGCGAATATACTTTTGCAGCAGCATCATCTCGTCGTCGTTGACTTCGTCGAGTGAGCGTCCGGTCGAGCCTGTCTGGTGTTTCGGCGGCAGCGGCGTCTTGCGCACGACGTCGAGGTCGTCCTCATTCATAAACGCAAAGGCCTGCTTGTAGGTGAGGCGTTTATTACTGCAGATGACGGTGTTGGCGAAGTCGACGGCGACGATCTCGGCTTGATCAGAGAAGGTAATGAAACAGGTCTTCGTGAGCCGGTCTTGTGCTTCGACTAGGCTGCAAAGGCCATTGGACAGCGCGTGTGGCAGCATCGGGATGACGGTGCCAACCAGGTAGGTGCTGTTTGCGCGTTCCTGAGCCTCAACGTCGAGCGCTGTGCCTGGCTTGACGTAGGCACTGACGTCAGCGATGTGCACGCCGACGCGGACATTGCCGTCGTCTAACTGTTCTACAGAAATCGCGTCGTCAAAGTCTTTGGCGTCGTCTGGATCGATGGTAAAAGTAAAAATGTCGCGACAATCTTGACGGCCTTCGGTGTCTTGTTCGCGGACGTGGTCGGGGATGGCCTCGGTTTGCTTCTCAACGGCAGAGGGGAATTGCGGGTTGAGGTTGTATTTAAACAAAATGGCTTTGAACTCGGCATCGGGCTCGTGCGTGCGGCCGAGTACTTCGCTAATTTCGCCTTCTGGATTGAGGTGGCGTTGCTTCCATTCGAGTAGTTTGACCACGACTTTGTCGCCCACCTTGGGAATCGGTTTAATGCCGCTGTTTGAGGGCTCAGGGACTAGCACGTCTTGAGTGATGCGAGGATCATCTGGGACAACGTAGTAGGTGTGGCGGCCTTTCTCGAGGGTGCCGGGGATGGCTTCGCGGGCGCGTTTAAGAATACGAATAACGCGCACATTCGGCTTTTCGTTTGGATCGTAGGCGGGTCGCTGTCGGCCCTTGCCGCGAAAGGGGCTTTGCTGCGGGCGCTGTATAACGCGTGCGAGCACTTGGTCGGCATGTAGCGAGACTCCCGTGTCTTCGACTGCGACGGGGTAGCCAGCGCCAGGGCCAGAGGGTTTGCCGGTGGTGGATTCGGGGATCAGCGTCGCCGCGCCGTTTTGGCGGAACATGATGCGGCCACTGACGAGGTCGGCATCATCAGGGATACAGAGCTTGTCCTTCTTGAGGCGAGCGAGCTCGCCGCGCTCGAGCATTTCATCGAGTAGGCTGTGGGCAGCAGCCATTTCTTTAGAGCCGATTTTAAGGACGGCGAAAATCTCTTCGCGCCGCATGGGCACGTAGTCTTTAGTGCCTAAAAGTTGCAGTAGTTGTGGGCGTAGTTCCATATTATGAGTCAGACTCTGTAGAAGTTTTAGATATATGCGAGCCGTGATCTTGCTATAAGCAGATGGGGCGTGGTTGGGCTTGACGATTGCAGGAGTACTTCGCGCCGAGGCATCAATGGAGCCGAAAAACGGAGTCGAACCGTCGACCTATTCATTACGAATGAATTGCTCTACCAACTGAGCTATTTCGGCAAACATTAAGAATTAACTGCTTAAAAAGGTGATTGGGTTTTGCACTTTTTGGGCTTAACCACTTTTAACCGCTTACGGTTTAGTCATTCGTCTCGGGTTTGTCGCTTAATGCAAGCGAACGTTCACCATCGATAAATATATAATCAGAATATTTGGACGTTCGTCAATACTTCCGTTGGGCGTCTGACTAATTAATCGATATTTATTTGAAGGCATATACGGGCTCTTGTTTCAATATCGCGTTGCAGCCCCAAAATAACGGTAGTGCTAAATATCACTATTTATGTAATTCCAGCAGCGAGAGTAAAATCTTAGTAAAGAGCATGGGCCTGAAACCCAATAAATCGAGATGGCTGTGAGAGAAGATAACCACGGTTAAATAAATAGTTATATTTTTGCGCCGATCGATTGTTGGCTTATTAAATGCTTAAATGTAAATGTTGATATACATGACGCTGTTACTCTTCGCTTTCCTCGTCTTGAGTCGTTGGCGTGCGGACGTTAAGCGCCAGAAAAATAAGAGGTGACTCTTGTAAAGCAGTCGATTTCGTCAGCGCACAGCGCTGTAGGGCGGTAAAATATTCTTTTTTGTATTTTGCCTTTTGGTATTTTACCACTTTTACTGCCGCCCTTATGAGCTCTGTCTTGCAACTACTTCTTGAAGGTAAACACCTTAACACTGCCCAAATTGGTCAGGTGCTAGGCCTGTCCGAAAGCGACATTGCCGCGGAATTGAAGCGCCTTGAGGGTGAAGAAATCCTTCTTGGATGGCGCCCGATCTTCAACCCCGAGCGTGCCCAGGAAACACTCGTGCGAGCGGTCATTGAAGTGACGATCAGTCCCGAGCGCGATGGTGGGTTTGATCGTCTCGCCACGCGGATCAGTCGTTTTGATTCGGTGGAATCCTGTTATTTGATGTCTGGCTCGTATGATCTACTAGTGATCGCAATCGGCACCGACCTACGTGACGTAGCGACTTTTGTGTCCGAGCGTCTTGCGAGCGTCGAGGGCGTGCTGTCGACTGCCACACACTTTATGTTGCGTGCTTATAAAGAGCAGGGACATCTTCTGTTATCTCCAAATGAGGACAGCGATAAGCCCGCTGTGAGTGCATAATGGGAGACGATAGCCAACGTTTTGTAGCGGATCACGTCGTGGGTCTGCCTCGTTCTGGTATTCGCGATTTCTTTGCGATCGTTGCGGCGATGCCGCAGGCCATCTCGCTGGGTATTGGTGAGCCAGATTTCGTCACGCCTTGGCATATTCGAGAGGCCGCGATCTTTGCCCTTGAACAAGGTAAGACCAGCTACACGGACAATCTGGGCCTCATCCGTCTGCGCCGTGAGATCAATACTTACGTTGAGCATAATTTTGAGCTGAGTTACAATCCCGACAACGAGATTCTTGTCGCCGTCGGAGTATCCGAAGCCTTGGATATTGCACTGCGTGCAGTACTCAATCCGGGCGACAAGGTGCTCTACCACGAGCCTTGCTATGTCTCGTATAGTCCTAGCATCTTGCTGGCGCATGCACAGCCGATTGCGATTGGTACCTCTGCGGAAGATCAGTTCGGCATCAATCCAGATGCGGTCGAAGCCGCTTGGGAGCCTGGCTGTAAGGTGCTGATGCTCAACTTCCCGACCAATCCTACCGGCGGCGTGACGGAGCGCGCCAAGCTCGAGCGTATCGCCAAGTTCGCGATTGAAAAAGATCTGTTGGTGATCAGTGACGAGATTTACTCCGAACTGACTTTCGAGGGCGAGCACACTAGTATTGCGACATTGCCAGGCATGCAGGAGCGCACCATTTTTCTGCATGGATTTTCTAAGGCGTTTGCGATGACCGGTTTTCGGATTGGTTACGCTTGTGGTCCCGCTCCGCTGATCGAGGCGATGATGAAGGTGCACCAATACAGCATGCTGTGTGCGCCGATTCTATCTCAGGAAGCGGCGATCGAGGCATTGAAAAACGGCGGCCCTGCGGTCGCGAAGATGAAGGAGCAATACCACCGCCGTCGTGATCTGATCGTGCGTCGCTTCAATGAATCCGGCCTTACTTGCCACTTGCCGAAGGGTTCATTCTACGCATTCCCATCAATCGAATCGACCGGGATGAGCTCGATGGACTTCTGCCAGGGCTTGTTGACTGAAGAGGAGGTAGCGATCGTTCCTGGCACGGCCTTTGGTCCGAGTGGTGCTGGTTTCGCCCGTGCGAGTTTCTCCACTAGCTACGAACGGATTATCGAAGCGACCGATCGTATCGAGCGCTACGTCGATAGGATTCGTAAATAGTCCTTGTAAGTTCTTTATTACTAAGGCATTCCCGCACGGCTCAGCTCGTTGCGCTCTTGAGTCGCCAGCTTGCTTCAAGCAGAGGCAGCCACGCGCGTCCCTTTATAGTTTTAGCATCTGAATTTCCATTACCAAGGTGCGCCGCTCATTGCGTCGGCATTTCATCTAACATTTTTCATCATGATCGATCCATCCAGAACCGTAGCCATTGTTGGCCGTCCCAATGTAGGAAAAAGCCGCCTGTTTAACCGGCTGTGCGGGCGTCGCTTGTCGATTGTGCATGACATGCCCGGCGTCACGCGTGACTTGATCTCGGCTGAAGTGAATGACGACTTCGTCTTACTCGATACTGGTGGTCTCGGCATGGAGCTCAAGATGACGCCGAAGAAGATTGCGGATGCTGCCGAAGAACAGGTGGGCTTTGCAATTCAGGCCTCAGCGGTCATTTTGTTCATCGTCGACGTTCGCCAAGGCATCACTGCGCTGGATGAGATTGTTGCCGAGAAGCTGCGTCGCTATGGTAAAGAGGTCATCCTTGTTGCTAATAAGGCAGATTCGGAGGACGTCGAAGACGACGCCTACGAATTTATCAGCCTCGGGCTAGGTGATGCGATGCCGGTCTCTGCCGAGCATGGTCGTGGAATCACGGATCTTCTCGATGCGGTCAAGGTGAAGCTCGGTGAGAAGCCAGAGTTCGACGCCGATGCGCCGGTTGAACCAAAGCGTATTCGGATTTCTTTGATGGGACGCCCCAATGTGGGCAAATCTTCGATTGGTAATCGCTTGCTGGATTCGAAGCGTCTGATCGTCAGTGATGTCGCTGGCACGACGCGCGATTCCGTCGAACTAGATTTAGATTATAAGCATAAGGACGGCGAAATATTGAAATTCCGCATGGCTGATACTGCCGGTCTGCGCAGCAAGACCAAGGTTGATAGCCCGGTTGAGTTCTTCTCCAGCGTGCGTACGCAGCATGCGATGGAAGCGTCTGATGTCGTGTTTCTGATTATTGATGCGGTCGATGGTGTGACTAAACAAGACCAAGCCCTTGCGGGCGCCGTGCTCGATGCCGGCCGTGCATTAGTGATCGTGGTCAACAAGTGGGATCTGATTATTCAGCAATGGGAGCGCGAGCCGATCGAAGGTTTCCGTTCGCTCAAGCACTTCCTCGAGTCTTATGAGAAGTCACTGCGCAAAGAGATGTTCTTCCTGCCCGATCCGCCGGTGCTGTTCGTATCTGCTGAGACGGGCTTCCGGATTGAGTCGATGCTTGAAACTGCCGCGGCCATCTCTGCCACGCTCGATCTGAAGATCCCGACTGGTAAGCTTAACAGCTTGATGGAGTCGCTATTTGAAGCACGTTCGCCCAAGGTCGTTGGCACCAAGCGTTTCAAGGTGTTCTATGCAACGCAGACCGGTTCGCGGCCAATGCGTATCCGCTTTTTCTGTAACCGTATCGAACGTCTGGATCCCGGTTATCGTCGTTATCTGGAGAAAGCGATCATCCACGAGTTCCGTCTCAGTGGTTGCCCGGTGCGTTTCGATCTCGTCGGTAAAGAGCGTCGCTACGAAGACGAAGAAGGTTCCGCAGAGCATGCGCACCGCCAGAGTGATGATTTGCAACGTAAGGCCCGTGTCCGTCAGATGGGGCCAGATGCGGCGAAGATCGATAAGAAGCACCCAGAGCGTCGTGCGAAGATCGTGCAGAACAAGGCCGCGCACAATCGGAGTGGCAAGAACCGGGAAAGCAGAAGCAGAAAGTAGCCTTCGATCCCAGGACCTTTCTGTCGCTGCGTTTATATTTTCAACCAGCCAGTGCCGCACTCAAGTGTGGCGCTGGCTTTTTTTGTGTTTTGATTTTTTGGAGAGGGACGAGTTCCGCCTGCTTCGGAAGCAGTTGATCGACCCGACTTGCCAGTCATCGGCGAGCTACCGTTGTTTAGTCGAATCAAGCACATGCTGGTGCGCTGCGAGTTAGCTGAGCAGTTCGGCGGCGATGCCGTAGCGCAGGTTGTAGAACGAGTGCGTCACGCGGTCGCGCTCGGCGTGCTCGAGCACGCTGTCGATGGTGATCAATGCGGCCGGGATGATGTCGGCTCGCGCGGCGGGTAGTTGCGGCAGTGCCATACGCTGGTGCAGTGGCAGGGCTATGAGGGCTGCTTTGAGTCCGGTGATCTCTTGTTTGTGCAATACCGGAGAGCGCGCTTCGATGGTCTGCTTGTTTTGCGCCGCGAGCACGGCTCGAGTGACAGTCAACGCACCGCCGGTGACGATCAGTGGTGCGGCGTTTGGCCCAAAGTTGAAGCCGCTGGCCTGCAGCGTTTCGTAGACGTGGGCGGTGATGCGGGCTGCCGTCTCGGTGGAGAGCGCGGCATCGCGATCGGCGATAAATTGCTCAGTGAGGCGCACTGCGCCGAGTTGCAGGGACAGTGCTTGCTCGATCTGGCCGTGAGCAAAGCGGATCAGTTCGAGGCTGCCGCCGCCAAGGTCCATCTGGATGAAATGGTGGATGCCGGCGATCTGTGGGTCGCAGCGGAGCCCTTTGCCGATGTAGGTCGCTTCCTCTGTGCCAGACAGTATTTGTATTTCGCGGCCAGTCGCCTCATTGACCAGTTCGATGAACTGAATGGCATTGGTCGCGTCGCGCACGGCGCTAGTGGCAACGATGCGCAAGGTCTTCGGCTGGTAGCCTTGTGCGAGGCGGGCGAGCTCGGTGATGGTTCGGCAGCCAGCTGCCATCGCGGCTTCTGTTAGGCTGGGCAGCGCCTGGCTGATGCCGGTGCTAATGCGCGTCTCAATGGTCTCGGCAAAAATGGCTGCGACGCTGCCGGGCGCCGTGCCGCTGCGAGCGACGAGCAGCTTAATGGAATTACTGCCAACATCGATGACGGCGACTGTTTCGGGGCTAGGCATGGCACCGAGCAAATCTGCTGGCGCTGGAGGGTCAAGCTTGGGTCGTGGCTTTGAGCCGATCAGCTGCGCCGTTTTTTTGAGCCATTGCACTCTGCGAGTATAATAAACCGCGAACGGAGTGTGGGCGACTCGCCCACATTGATCCCGTGTTGCCGCCAAGAATGGCGACTCGCCCACATTGATCCTGTGTTACTGCAAAAGGAGGGCGGGTCGCCCTCCCTCCTTTTAACAGTCTGGGTGGTGCGCTAGAGCAGGTTGATTTTGTCTGACCACTGGCGGGTTTCACCCATGTGTTCGAGTAAATAGACGACACTGTGCTTGCTGACAGATTTGCCGGTGGCTTTGCCGTTGAACAGCGAGACTAGCTCCTGGCGCATCAAGTCGCGCTTGGTATTCGGGTTGAGGTCTTTGGGGAAGGTGGCCGCGGTGATGCGGCAGAATGTGGTCCAGCTTGCCTCGGATGTGGCTTGGGGATTATCGCGCGAGGCACTGGCCTGTGTATAGTACAGGTTAAACACGGTCACCGCATGATCGGTTGTGACTGCAGTGAGCGCGTCGAAGGAGATCGGCGTAAAGCCTTGTTTGACTAATTGGCGCTGTGCGATCGCCTGCAGTTCGTAGCCCAATGGGGCCGGCGAATACCAACTCAGCGTGCCATCAGGCAAGGTTCGGTGCGCCAATTGCTCGATCGGTTGGCCTTGGGCATTCAGCCTGAGGGCGGGGAAGACGTACGCGAGTTTTGGCGCTGTCGCTTGCTCTTCGGCAAAGGTCGCGCTGGCCTTGGCCAGAAAGGTCCACTGCGGCAGCGGCAAATGCTTGGTTGCGGCCGCGTCAGGAGCCTCAGCCCCGTGCTTGCAGCCGAACAACAGCACCACACTAAAAAGACTGAAGAGAGCAAATTTCATAACGGATGGCTGGTTAAAATGCGCGCGGAATTCTAGCACAAAAAAGGGCCGCCCATCGAAACAGGCGGCCCCAAAACTACAATGAAAGAATTAATTTACCATTGAACACCGATACCAGCTTTGATTACCGACTCATCAAAGTCAGTTGTCGAAGCGGCGCCGAAGTTGATCTGCACGTTTTCGTTGATACGACGTGCGAAGTTCAACGCCAGGCCAGTTTCACCTTCGAAGTGAGCGGCACTGAGGTCGAATGCATTAGTCATACCAGGAAGCACGGTGGTGTGCTGCAGGGCGGCGACCATGGCGATACCACGAGTGTTTTGCTCGATGTTCTCCTGATTGGACTCGATACGGCTGCTGTTGTTAGCAATCGCACTGCTGTTGTTGTTGATACGAGATGCAACATCACCTGTGAGGCCTGCGATAGTAAGATCGCCGGTGATATCGACATCAGCATCCAGATTAATGTCACCAGAAGTTGTGGAGATGGTATCCGTAACGTCGTTGAAGAAGAAAGTATTCGCACCAAGCTCGATGAGGTTGTTACCATTTCTTTTAATCACGCCATCGACTCCATTCGCTGATACGCCGGTCATTGCGCCTGCAATCTTGCTATCGACAGAACCAGCAACAGTATCGTCGCCGTTAAGTTTTGTGATGTTGTTTGTGTTGGTTGTTACAGCTTGCGCGTTGTCAGCAACAGCACCATCAGCGAGATCAGTAACGGCTTGCGCGTTGTCAGCAACAGCACCATCAGCGAGATCAGTAACGGCTTGCGCGTTGTCAGCAACAGCACCATCAGCTAGATCAGTAACGGCTTGCGCGTTGTCAGCAACAGCACCATTTACGAGATCAGTGACGGCAGTTGCGTTGTCAACTACACCAGCAGCGTTGTCAGCAATTGCAACACGTTCGTAGGCACCCTCTGTGACTTCGCCAATGGCGTCGGCTTGGTCAACAGCAGTAATGGGAGGCAAGTTTGGGAGGTTAGTGTCGATGGCAATGATCAAAGCTTGAATGTCGCCAACCGATGCAGCGTCTGGGGTAATACCCTGAAAAGTGGTATTAGCATTAACGATCGCGGTTGTGACTGTTGTCGGATCTCCGGCAGTGACACCTTCAATCTCTGTGATTACACCTTCCAAGCCTGCAGGGGTAGAATTTACAGTTGAGTAATCAGTGATCGCATCCTCGATGGTTTGCGCAGCAGCATCAGCAGCAGCTTGTGCTACTGCAATCGTGCCTGTTTCAGCAACGAGAACACTGTTATAAAGCGCAATTTTGATATCAGAGTTTTGAACTGCTGTATTGGCTGCCGTAACGTTTTGTTCAGCTGTCGTAACAAGTCCTTCTGCAGCAGCAACCTCTGCTTCAGCAGTCACAATATTGCCCTGGATAACTGCTAGCTCAGCCTGTAAAACAGGAATATTTGTATCTGTTGGATCAGCAGCAATTGCAGTGGTAATTTCAGTTTGTTTGTTAGTTGCATCTGTTTCGAACTGCGTTACATCGGCTTCCTCCTGTGTAACCTGGCCTTCGGCTGCTACAACGATGCCTTCAAGTGTTGCAACGTCGAATAGCAGGTTTGTATTTTTGCCCGACTCAAATGCTAAATAGCCGTTAATGTCGGCAACAACGCCGGTAATCTCCGTTGGCAAATCGCCAATAGCCAGTGCATTTAACTCATCAATGGTATCTTGATACGTGTCGGTTTGAGCGTTCGCCGCAGAGGCGAACAGCGAAAGCACCGCAATTGCGGTAATTTGTTTAGTATAGTTTTTCATTATCTAGTTTATCTATGCTTGTTGTTGTTGTTGTTTTTTTTTTCGGTG
>Ga0209713_10000298_pt1 | contig 27491 bp, 22 predicted proteins | sample ArcOceMetagenome_3_FD_187444 | JGI IMG/M metagenome (GOLD analysis project Ga0209713, IMG submission 187444) | Marine eukaryotic phytoplankton communities from Arctic Ocean - Arctic Ocean- Svalbard ARC20M Metagenome (SPAdes) (version 2) | ecosystem: Environmental > Aquatic > Marine > Oceanic...
AAAAAGAAATTTGCAGCCAATTTCAAACACGTAGAACAGGAATCCAACAAGTTAGTTGCAGATAGAATAATCCAGGAAGTTAATGGGAAGAACCTTATAATTAATCCTCCTTACGATACTATGACGGAGACTGAAATAGATTTTTCATTTGATTTGCCTTACACGCGTCTTCCTCATCCAAAATACAACAAAAGAGGTGCAATTCCTGCATACGAAATGATAAAATTCTCCGTTAATACTCACAGAGGTTGTTTTGGAGGTTGTAGTTTTTGTACCATTTCTGCTCACCAAGGAAAATTTATTGCCAGTAGAAGTGAAGAGTCTATCTTGAAAGAGGTGAATAAAGTCACTCACATGTCTGATTTTAAAGGGTATATATCTGATTTGGCTGGACCTTCGGCAAACATGTATAAGATGAAAGGGAAAGTGCAAAGTATTTGTGAAAAATGCGTGAGCCCTTCTTGTATTCATCCTGTTGTTTGTAGCAACTTGGATACAAGTCATAAACCTATGACTGATTTGTATAAGAAAGTAGATGAAATGCCAAGGATTAAAAAGGCATTTATTGGTAGTGGAATTCGTTATGATTTATTGACTAAATCTTATAATAAGAATGGGGACGAAGACGACATGATGGAATACATGGAACAGCTTCAAAAAAGACATGTTTCTGGAAGACTTAAAGTTGCGCCAGAGCATACAGCTCCCGATACTTTGAAATTAATGAGAAAGCCAGATTTTAAGCATTTTCATACTTTTAAAGAAAACTACGACAAGATTGATAAGAAATATGATTTGAACCAGAAACTGGTTCCTTATTTTATTTCTTCTCACCCAGGTTGTAAAGAAGAAGACATGGCAAATCTTGCTGCTGAAACCAAAGATATGGGGTTCCAACTGGAGCAAGTTCAGGATTTCACTCCTACTCCTATGACGGTTGCAACAGTAATTTATTACTCTGGTATTCATCCTTATACCATGAAACCGTATTACACTCCAAAAACAAAACAAGAGAAACAAAACCAACATAAATTTTTCTTTTGGTATAAAAAAGAAAACCAACAATGGATAAAAAATCAGTTGACGAAAGCCAAAAGATTTGATTTGATGGAGAAACTCTTGGGAAGACCAAAACATGGCGGAGATAAAAAAGAATTTACCGATAGAAAAGAGCAAAATTCTGGAACTGCGAACAAACCAAAATGGTTAGCAGAAAAGCATAAGCAAACTGCTAAAAACAATAGAAAGAAGAAAAGTAGGTAACTGTTTGGTTTTATAGTGTTTATTCGTTATATTCATTTAAATGAAATACTTTATATTAATTCTTCTTGTTTCAATCTTAGTTTTCTCTTGCAGAAAACCAGAATATCCCGGAGAAACAATTCATGATCGCTTTATAGAAAACAACTCTTCTCACTCTATTAAGATTAAGAATATTTTTTTCTATGATGTTGAAATTCAAAGCAATGAAACATTTAAAGATGGTTTTATTAGCGAAGGAGACAGCCCACCAAGAATTAGCGGTTATTATATTACAAAAACAGATTCAATAGAAGTCATTTATGATGATACTTTATCCGTTTTTCATGGTAGTAAAAATTATACTATGTTTCGTGATTTAAGAAGATATGACATGTTTAATTTTACTGAATCGGAGACAAATGGCTCAACTCATTATACTTACACCTATACTTTTACGGATGCAGATTATGATGAGGCAAAAACGAAATAAGGATAATGGAAAAGTATTGCCTCATAGTCTTTATTTTTGTTCTACTTATTTCGTGTGGTAAACCTTCAGTTATTGATAATACATTTCATACTCGCATCATACAAAATGATTCGGAACACTTAATTAAAATTAAAAAAATTAAATCTTCTGCTGTTGTATTGTCTCCTAACGAAACTTATATTGAGACACAATCATGCGAACAAGGACATACTCTTCCTCTTACTTCTGGTTATTTAATTCCAAAAATAGATTCTCTAATAATAATATATGATGATACTTTTGCTATAACTCATGGCAGTTCACAATACACTGTATTAAGAGATTTAAGAAAAAAGGATATGTTTCCTTATAAAACCAAAAGAGTAGATAAAACTATAGAATATACTTACACCTATACTTTTACAAATTCTGATTTTGACGAAGCTAAAACGAAGTAGAAATAGATGCTGATTCCTAAAGCAATCGGAATTTAGTATGACTTAAATAAATACTTTCTATTTCTTAGAAAATTCCTTACTTTTGTACTTTAAAAATTCAACCCGAATCTATGTCAAAAGCATCAACAAGAATTGCAACATTGGAACAAGCTATGGAGCTTGGTTTACTTCCTGAGGAATTCGATAAAATCAAAGAGATTTTAGGTAGGACTCCAAACTTTACCGAAATGAGTATTTACTCGGTAATGTGGAGTGAACACTGTTCTTACAAAAACTCTATTAAGTATTTGAAAACTCTTCCGAAAGAAGGAGATCACATGCTGGTAGAAGCTGGTGAAGAAAATGCTGGATTGGTAGATATTGGAAATGGATTGGCTTGTGCTTTCAAAATAGAATCACATAATCACCCATCTGCTCTAGAACCTTACCAAGGAGCTGCAACTGGAGTTGGAGGAATAAACAGAGATATTTTTACAATGGGTGCAAGACCAATTGCACAATTAAACTCATTGAGATTTGGAAACATAAAAGAAGACAGAACAAAATGGTTGGTAAAAGGAGTTTCTAAAGGAATTGGAGATTACGGAAATGCTTTTGGGATTCCAATGGTAGGAGGTGAAGTATTCTTTGATGAATCTTATAACACAAACCCATTAGTAAATGCATTTTCTGCTGGAATAATGAAAGTAGGCGGAGTTATTTCTGCTACTTCATTTGGAGTAGGAAACCCTGTTTACATTGTTGGTTCTGCAACTGGAAAAGATGGAATACATGGAGCAGCTTTTGCATCTAAAGATATAACAGAAGATTCTGTAAATGATTTACCAGCTGTACAAGTTGGAGACCCATTTCAAGAAAAATTATTATTAGAAGCAACTCTAGAATTAGCCGAAACGGATGCAATTGTAGGAATGCAAGATATGGGTGCTGCCGGAATTACTTGTTCTACTTCAGAGATGAGTGGAAAAGAAGGATACGGAATGGACATCTGGTTGGAAAAAGTGCCAACAAGACAAGAAAACATGCAGCCTTATGAAATTCTGTTATCAGAATCTCAAGAAAGAATGCTTGTTGTGGTTCATAAAGGAAAAGAAAAAGTAGTACAAGATATTTTTGACAAATGGGATTTGAACTGTGTTCAGATTGGAGAAGTAACAAAAGGAGGAACACTTAATTACTATGAAAATGGAGAATTAATTGCTTCTACTCCTGCCGAGCCTTTAATCTTAGGTGGAGGTGCTCCAGTTTACGACAGAGAATTTAAAGAGCCAGCTTATTTTGAAGAATACAAGAAGTTTGACATTAATAACGTAGCGGAGCCAGAAGACTTAAAAGCAATTGCAATGAAATTGGTAAGTATGCCAAATATAGCTTCTAAAAGATGGATATACGAGCAATACGATTCTATGGTAGGAACCAAGAATATGGGTACAAACTCTCCTTCTGATGCTGCTATCGTAAATGTAAAAGGAACAAACACTGCTCTTGCAATGACAGTAGATTGTAACTCTAGGTATGTAAATGCAAATCCTGTAAAAGGAACTGAAATTGCAGTATCGGAAGCAGCAAGAAACATTGTAATTTCTGGAGGAATACCTTCTGCTATTACAAACTGCCTAAACTTTGGTAATCCATACAATCCTGAATGTTTCTGGCAATTTAAAGGAGCAATTGAAGGAATGAGTAATGCTTGTAGAAAATTTAAAACTCCGGTAACAGGAGGAAACGTAAGTTTTTACAACCAAACAAAAATTGACGGAGTAGAAACTCCAGTTTTCCCAACTCCAACTATTGGAATGATTGGAATAGTACCAGACAAAACTAAAGTAATGACTTTGGATTTTAAACAAACGGGAGATTCTATCTTCTTACTTGGAAAATCTGTAAACGACATTTCTTCTTCGGAGTATTTGGCAAATGTTTTAGGAATAAAAGAATCGCCTTCTCCTTATTTTGAGTTGGAAGAGGAATTTGAATTACAAGAAACAACCAAAGGATTAATTGAAAACGGATTAGTAAATGCCGCTCACGATTGTGCAGACGGAGGTCTTTTTGTAACGCTAAGTGAAATGGGATACCCAAACAACATTGGATTTGATGTTGCTACGGATAGCGAATTGAGAAAAGATGCTTTCCTTTTTGGAGAAGTTCAAAGTAGAATTGTACTTTCTGTAACGGAACAGAATAAAGAGGAGTTTATTGAGTTTATGAGTGAATCCAACACGCCATTTAGCCTATTGGGAGAAACAATAAACAAGGATATAAAAATTGATAATGAAAACTGGGGACCCCTTTCTGAGTTTGCTGAAACTTTTAACGACTCATTAGGAAACCACTTAAATAACTAATACAATGAAAAGAAATATAATACTAGCTCTTTCTGCATCTATCGTTTTGGCATCTTGTGTGGTGTCCAAAAAAAAACTGACTTCAACTGTTTTGGCAAAAAACAATGAAATTACAGCTATGAAAGATTCAATGAATAATTTGACAAATTCAATGAACAACAAATTGAATCAAAAAAACTTAGAGCTAACTGCTGCTGTTTCTAAAGCCGAAGCTTTTTCTGCTAAAAGCAAAAGACAAGACGAAATATTAAAATCAAAAAACGTACAAATAAAACAATTACAAAACCCAACATCAACAATGAAATTAGATAACGAATTAGACAAAGTAAGTTACAGTTTAGGAGTAAACATTGCAAACAGCCTTAAATCTCAAGGATTAGAAAGCGTAAACTCAACTGCTTTTACAGCAGCATTGGACGCAACATTTAACGGGACTCCAATATTAATTGACATGGAAGCATCTCAAACTATATTACAGGAGTATTTTGGAAAAAAACAAGAAGAACTAACTAAAGTTGCAAGTGCTGAAGGAGAAAATTTCTTAAAAGAAAATGCGAGCAAAAAAGGAGTAATTACTACTGCTAGTGGATTGCAATACGAAGTAATGACAATGGGAACAGGTGCAAAGCCAGTTCTTACTGATAAAGTAAAAACTCATTACCACGGAACGTTATTAGACGGAACGGTTTTTGATAGTTCAGTTGACAGAGGAGAAGCAATTTCTTTTCCATTGAATGGAGTGATTAAAGGATGGACAGAAGCATTACAATTAATGCCAGTAGGATCTAAATTTAAATTGTTTATCCCTTCTGATTTGGCTTATGGAGCACAAGGACAAGGAACAATCAAACCTCATTCTGCACTTATATTTGAAGTAGAATTATTAGAAATTGAAAAATAAAATAAACAACTAAAACAAAATGAAATGAAAAAATTAATTATTTTATCTATTGCTGGAATTGCTGCTTTAGCATCTTGCAAAGGAACAAACGCTACCTCTGCACCAAGCTTTGATGCATTGAGCACTGAGAATGACTCTTTGAGTTATTTTTTAGGAACTGAAGTTGCTGGAAGTTTTATCCAATCAAAAATTGATAAAGCATTTGAACCAACTGCTTTTACAAAAGGATTACAAGATGGATTTAATGAAGCTGAGTACCTAGTGCAAGTAAAAGACATTGAACCTCAATTAAGGACTAAATTCATGGCTCTTTACCAAGATACAACTACTACGGTTTATGTAGGGAAAGCAAGTGGAACGTTTGAATCATTAAAAAATATTAATGATACATTGAACTATTACATTGGAACAGATGTTTCTTCAAGGTTAGCTAAAAATGGATTTAAAGAGTATTTTTCTGAAAATGCATACGTACAAGGGATTCATGATGTAATGTCTAAATTGCCATTGAAAATTGACTCTGACGCTATGAACTTGAGAGCAAAAGAAATTGTAGATGCACAAGGAAAAATTTTAGCAAAGGTTGGAGAAGCTTTTTTAGCTGAAAAAACTGCTAAAGAAGATGTAATTACTTTGCCAAGTGGATTGAGATACAAAATCCTTTCTGAAGGAACAGGAGCTAAACCACAAGATACTGACAGAGTAAAAGCTCATTATCATGGAACACTAATTGATGGAACTGTATTTGATAGTTCTGTGGATAGGGGTGAGCCTTTGGAGATTGGTGTAAACCAAGTTATTCCAGGTTGGACTGAAGCTTTACAATTAATGCCAGTGGGAAGTAAGTGGGAATTATATATTCCTTTCGATTTAGCTTACGGACCACAAGGTAGCCAAGCAATTCCTCCATATTCTGCACTTGTTTTTGAAGTAGAATTATTGGAGATTTTACCCGCAGCTCCACAAGGAACTACAGGAATTTAATTGCAAAAAAAAATTAACTAGTATTAATTAAAACCACCTCTTGCATTAGAGGTGGTTTTTTTGTTTATTTATAAAAAATAACAACACATGAAAACAATTAAACTAACGCTTTTAGCAACTCTCACTTTCCTATTCTTCTCTTCTTTTGCAATAGCTCAAGATGTAAAAACAGACGGAGAAAACTTCTTAAAAGGTAAAACACTAGAAAAAGGAGTAATTACTTTACCAAGTGGATTAATGTATAAAGTAATCACAGAAGGAACTGGAAAAACTCCTAATATAGCTCAAAAAACTAAAATGCATTATCATGGAACTTCTATTGATGGTAAAGTATTTGATAGTTCAATAGACAGAGGCACACCCTTGTCTTTTGCGCCAAACCAAGTAATAAAAGGATGGACAGAAGCTATGCAATTAATGAAAGAAGGAAGTGTTTGGGAAGTTTATTTACCTTACCAATTAGCTTATGGAGCTAGAGGTGCTGGAGGATCAATTAAGCCTTACCAAGCTCTTGTTTTTAGAATGGAAATGATTAAAGTTCTTTAATCATTCGAAATAAACTGACCTCTTAGGAGTTTTAGAAATAGAAAAACAAAATAATATTTTGTTTTTCTATTTTTTTTTGAATAGTTGAATTTCTTTCTTCTATTAAAAATAAAACAAATACCCAATATATAAATAAAGGAACAGCCCAATTACATCATTGGTTGTGGTAATAAAAGGACCTGTAGCTAGTGCAGGATCTATATTTCTTTTGTGTAATAACAAAGGAATTAATGTTCCAAAAATTCCTGCGAATATTATTACAGCTAATAGCGACAAGCTAACTGTAAGCCCCAAGGTTAAATCTCCTTTTACTAAGAAAATGAAGAGTAAAATAATAATGGAACAAACGATTCCATTTAATAATGCTACCCCCAATTCTTTCAGTAATCTTCCAGAAATTCCTGTTAAATCTATGTTGTTACTCGCAATACCTTGCACCACAATTGCCGAAGATTGTACTCCCACGTTTCCTGCCATTGCCGCAATTAGCGGAATGAACAATGCTATTTGAGGAAAATCACCCAATTGCTCTTCAAATAAACCAATTACCTCAGCTCCTAACACCCCTCCAATTAATCCTACGATTAACCAAGGCAGTCTTGCTCTTGTTAGGGCTAAAATACTATCCGAAGACTCTACATTGTCGGAAATACCACTTGCCATTTGGTAATCTTTTTCGGCTTCTTCTTGTATAATGTCTACCACATCATCAATGGTGATTCTTCCTATCAATATTTTATCTGGATTAAGAACTGGAAGTGCTACAAAATCATATTTTTTCATCATTGAAGCGACTTCTTCTAAGCTTTCATAAGAATCTACGTAGCGTACATTTTCTATGTAAATGTCTTTTACTAAAGTTCCCTTTTTTGCAAATAACAGACTTTTTAAAGACAGCATCCCTGTTAACCTTTTTTGGTTATCTACCACATACACGGTATAGATATATTGAACATTTTCGGCTTGTTCTCGCATTTCTTCAATGCATTGGTCGGTAGTCCAATTTTCGTTTACACAAATAAGTTCCGTTCCCATTATTGCTCCAGCCGTATCTTCATCGTATTGCATAAGAGCAGCAATATCAATAGCTTGTTGAGGATCTTCTATTTGTGAGATTACCTCTTCTTGTTTTTCCTCCGACATTTCTGCCATAATATCGGCAGCATCATCAGAGTCCATGTTGTCCATTTGCTCTGCAATTTCCTTTGCCGAAAGAGCGTCAAGAAATTTTACTCTCACATCTTCTTCTAGCTCAACCAATACATCAGAAGCATTTTCATCTTCTAATAAGCGAAAAATATATTTCGCCTCTTCCATAGAAACTACATCTAAAATTTCGGCAATATCGGCTTCATGAAGAGTTGAAATTGCGTTCAGAATCGCACCTCTATCATCATTAGAGACAAACTCTTGAATTTCTTCAATAAAGTCTTTTGATATTTTAAATTGTAAATCCATCCTTTGTTGTGCTTAGAATAACAAATATACAGTATTAGAAAATAAATTCCGAATGGAATTAACTAATACTCAATCCGACTATTTTTAATGCTTTCTTTGCATCAATTGCTCAGCAAAAACCTGTATTGAAGTTAGATCAAAACCTTCTATCGAGTTTAAACTTCGAGCTGATAATTGAAAATATTCTTCTATCATTTTCTCAGTCTTTTCTTTTACTTCAATTTGCTCAAATACCGTTTTTAGTTTTTCTATTCTATCTTGGTCTTGGCTGTTAATCAACTCTTTTATCTTTTGCTTTATTCCTGGTGTGGACTCTTGCATAGCAAGTAAATAAGGAATCGATTTCTTTTTATTTATTAAATCTCCTCCTACTATTTTTCCCATTGCAGCACTTTTTGGATATAAATCCAGGTAATCATCTTGCAACTGAAAGGCCAATCCTAAATTGATTCCAAAATCATAAATTTTATCTTGAATTTCTTGAGATACCTTTCCTAAAATTGCTCCAGTCTCAAAACAGAACCCTATCAGAACCGAAGTTTTATTTTTAATCATTTCAAGGTATTGAGGAATTGAAACTGTTTCTTTTTCCTCAAACTCCATGTCGTCTTGTTGTCCTTCACACAACCAAAGTGCCATTTTATTAAATGCCTTATATATTTTTGGCTGAAACTCTTCTGGAATATTTTCAATTAATTGATAGGCAAGAATCATCATTGCATCTCCTGAGAGAATAGCGCAATTTACATCCCATTTTATATGAACGGTTTCATTCCCTCTTCTTAGCGAGGAAGCATCCATGATGTCGTCATGCATCAATGTGAAATTATGAAAAACCTCAACAGCAAGAGCCAAGGGCATAGCGTCTTTCGGATTTCCTCCAAATAATTTGACAGCATCCAATAATACCGAAGGCCTTATTCTTTTCCCTCCAATATTCAAGATGTATTTTATCGGTTCGTAAAGCGAGTGAGAATTTAGCGTTTTAAGGTAATTCTCAATTTCTACTTCAATTAATTCTTTATTATTCATTTCCCTCTAATTTTCTTCTTCTTCGATTAACGTCATTAAAAAATCTCCATATCCACTTTTTAATAATGGAGTTGCAATTTTTCTTAATTGATGTGCATCAATAAATCCTCTTGCAAAAGCTACAGCTTCAATGCATCCTATTTTTAATCCTTGTCTTTCTTCTACAACTTGCACAAACTGACTCGCTTGAATTAAAGAATGAAATGTTCCTGTATCTAACCAAGCAGTTCCTCTATCAAGAATAGAAACACTCAATTTTCCTTGTTTAAGGTATTCATTATTTACATCTGTAATTTCGTATTCCCCTCTTGCACTTGGCTCTATATTTTTTGCAATTTCTACTACCGAATTGTCATAAAAATACAACCCTGGAACTGCATAATTAGATTTTGGTTTCTGAGGTTTTTCCTCAATTGAAATTGCATTCATTTCTTCATCAAATTCTACAACTCCATATCGTTCTGGATCGGAAACATGGTAAGCAAAAACTACTCCGCCTTCTGGATTTACTTGTTGTTTCAGGTTGTCGGATAATCCTCCTCCATAAAAAATATTATCTCCCAAAATAAGTGCAACACTGTCCTCTCCAATAAATTCCTCTCCCAAAACAAAAGCTTGAGCCAGCCCATTTGGAATTTCTTGTACTTTATAAGAGAATTTACATCCGATTTGACTTCCATCTCCCAATAGTTTTTCAAAATTTGGTAAATCTTGCGGAGTAGAAATAATTAATATTTCTCTTATCCCTGAGCTCATCAAAGTAGCTAACGGATAATAAATCATGGGTTTGTTGTAAACAGGCATTAGTTGTTTACTCACTGCCAATGTTAATGGGTGGAGCCTTGTCCCTGAACCTCCTGCTAGAATTATTCCTTTCATTATAAAATGATTTATTGGGTTTTAAAATCTAAATCGAGCACTAAAATAGGGTTTCTAAAGAGTAATTACAAAAATACGTTCTAATCTCTTTTGTGAATCTTCATTCTTCTAAAATAAATTTATCGGTATGGTTAAAAAATACAAAGTAAGTTATTCCTCTTTTATTGATTTTATCTTGTGTGCTTTTCTAATCGTTTTTGTGTGGCGCTTTTTTATGGATATTACATTTTGTGCCCTTTCACCATCATGGGAACTTGGTCTCATGAAATGGGTCATGGTATTATTTCTTTGCTTGTTGGAGGTGATTTTGAGTACCTAAAAATTTTCGGAAATGGTTCGGAACTTACTCATAGTAGTTATCCCGATTTTTATTTTAATAAAAATAGTGCGCTTTCAATGGTAACAGAAGCAAGGTTTTTATTTATTACTTCCAAAGAAAAACCAATCTTTATACAACTTATAGTTAAGGTTATTGAAGATGTTGCCCGTATCAACACTGATGTGTAAATTGGCTATTTGTATACAAAAAAAGTGGGTTTGGGAGGTGTTATGATAGATTGTCAGATAATGCTTCTATTGCTTCCAGGTTAGGAATGACTTATTCCTTTTGAAGAATTTTAATTCTGATTGTTAGTTTTCTGATACTAGTTTCTATTTAATAAATACAACCAAAGTTTAAGCTTCTATAGCTACAAATTTATACCCAACTCCTTTTACTGTTTTGATATAATCTTCGCCTATTTTTTCTCTTAATTTTCTGATGTGAACATCAATTGTTCTGTCTCCTACTACGACATCATCTCCCCAAACTGAGGTAAAGATCTTGTCTCTTGTAAAAACATTGTTAGGTCTAGACATTAAAAGCGACAGCAACTCAAATTCTTTTTTTGGAAGCGAAATTTCGATATCGTTTTGCATCACCACATACTTTTCTCTATCTACAAACATGCTAGAATTAGCCTCAACCTTTTTAAATTCTTGAGAATTCCTTCTTAATAACCCTCTGATTTTACTAAATAAAACTTTTGGTTTAATTGGTTTAGTAATGTAATCATCTGCTCCTGCATCAAACCCTGCAATTTGAGAATAATCTTCACTCCTTGCAGTCAAAAAAGTAATGATTGTATTAGACAACAAAGGGTTTTGTCTAATTTCTGCACATGCTTCAATTCCATCCATTTCTGGCATCATTACATCCATAATGATTAAGTCAGGTATAAAAGTATTGGCTTTTTCCACAGCTAACTTCCCGTTCTTAGCAGTTTCCACCGAATACCCTTCTTTAGTTAAATTATATTCCAGTAAATCTAGGATATCCTCATCATCATCTACTAATAATATTTTGTGTGAAGTCATAGTTAATTTAAAATTCCTTAACAAAGGAAACCAATTTTTTTCAAGGAATCTTCTGTTTTTATAAAAATAATGTAGGCTTAACATTGAGTTAATATTAAAGATGTTCATTTGAAAAGTATATGTAAACTGGGTTTTACACTTTACGATTACTTAACATAAAGTTAGTTTTAAGGTAAACCCCTTTCCTAAAATCACCTATACATTTGCATAAACAAAAACGAAAAAAACGAAAAATGAAATTAATACATTTAACAATCGCAACTGCAATTCTTGCACTTACTGTTTCTTCTTGTAAGAAGGACGAGCCTATTACTCCTACTCCTACTCCAGAAACTGGAAATATAGTTGTAACTTCTAACGTAACTGTAAACACAACTTGGACAAATGATAATATATATCAATTGGGAGGGAGAATTACAGTAACTAATGGAATTACATTAACAATTGAGGCTGGAACAGTAATAAAAGGAGAAGCTGGAACTGGAGCAAATGCTACAGCATTACTAGTTGCTAGAGGAGGAAAACTAATGGCAAACGGAACTGCAACATTGCCTATTGTATTTACTTCAGTAGCGGATGAAATTACATCAGCAGATTTAGTCGCAGGCAATTTTGGGAGTCCAAACTTAGCTTCTGATGTAGATGGATTATGGGGAGGAATTATTGTATTAGGAAAAGCACCAATTTCTGCTTCAAACTCTGGATCGGATTTAGCACAAGTACAAATAGAAGGAATTCCAACATCTGATGCAAATGGATTATATGGAGGAACGGATGCAACTGACAATTCTGGTTCTATTACTTATGTTTCTATTCGTCATGGAGGAACAAACATTGGTTCTGGAAACGAAATTAACGGATTAACTCTTGGAGGAGTTGGTTCTGGGACAACAGTAGAAAACATTGAAATCGTAGCGAACCAAGATGACGGAATAGAATGGTTTGGAGGGACTGTAAACGTAACAAACGTAGTGTCTTGGAATTGCAATGATGATGCGCTTGATACGGACCAAGCTTGGGCAGGAACTTTAGATAATTTTGTCGTTATTTCACCTGCAGGTCACTGTTTTGAATTGGATGGACCTGAAGGAACAATGACCGCAACTCACACAATAAAAAACGGAACAGTAATCGCAAGTGACGGAACAAGAAATGCACAAGACTTAATAAATGTTGATGCAAACTCTATGGTTAACCTAACTAACATTCACATTACAGGAATCCAAACAGGACAACAAGTGAATAGAGTAACAGCTTCAGGAGTTGTATTCTCAGGAATTACAATGGATGTTCTTTCAGCAGATTTAGCTAGTCATGTAAATGGAACTGTCCCAGCAGGAATTACTGTTGGAGGATCTACATCTCCACAAGCAGATTTAACAAGATTCTCTTGGACTTGGGCTGCAGAAGCAGGAAAATTATAAAAATAAAACTATAAAAAAACAGCCTTGAAAATCCAGGGCTGTTTTTTGCTTTTTCAAGAATTAATAAAATACCAAATGAAAAAACTTTACTTTATTGCATTATTGCTAACATCTTCTTTGGTTTATTCGCAAGGAACAATAAGTGGGACTGTCTTTGATGGCGAAACAGGTGAAACAATTATTAATGCTACGGTACAAGTTCTAGGTACTAGTAAAGGTGCGGTAACAGATTTTGACGGTAATTTTTCTTTCAAATTAAAATCTGACACTTACGACTTAAAAATTTCTTTCATTTCTTATGAGACAATTCTTGTAAAAAAAGTTTTTGTTGCAAACAATGAAACAACAATCTTAGAGGAAATTAAGATTGATCAAAAATCGGAAGAAATGGCTGTATTTACAGTTGTTGGCGAACAAGTAAGAAATACCGAAGGGGCTCTTGATATTATAAAAATGAATGATGTAAAAATGCTGGATGGAATTACATCGGATAAAATAAAACTTACCGGAGACGGAACTGCAGGAGAAGCTGCAAAAAGAATTACAGGTGTTTCTGTAGATGGAGGAAAATACATTTATGTAAGAGGGCTTGGGGATCGATATACAAAAACAACTCTGAATGGGGTTTCTATTCCTGGATTAGATCCTGATAGAAATTCATTGCAAATGGATATTTTTCCTTCCAATTTAATCAGTAACATAATCGTAAGTAAAAACTTTACTGCCGATTTATCTCCAGACTTTGCCGGAGGCGCTATCAATATTGAAACAACTGCTTTTCCAGATAAAAAAGTATTTGATGTTTCTTTCGGGATGTCTTACAATCCACAAATGCATTTCAATAATGAGTTTTTATCCTATGAGGGAGGAAATACAGATTTTTTAGGATTTGATAATGGAACTAGAAGTTTACCCACAAATGCAAACTCTAATAATATTCCAACTCCAATTAGTGGAGCTTCAAAAGAGGAGGTTTATGATTTTGTAACTAGTTTTGATAAAGAATTGGGGGCAAAACAACAAACTAGCCTTACGGATTATAGCTTGGCATTAACTTTTGGAAACCAATTTGATTTAAAAAATCAAAAGTCAAAAAGAATTAGTTATATAATGTCAGCTTCTTACAAATCAGAATATAAGTTTTATGACAATGTAACTTATGGGGAATACCAAAAAAGTTTAGAGTCTAGCGATACCGAATTGAAATATGCGACTGTACAAAACGGACAAATTGGGGAAAGACAATTCTTAATCGGATTATTAGGAGGAATTGCCTATAAAACAAATGAAGACCAACTGAAATTTACTGCTATGCATTTACAAAATGCAGAAAAAAGAGCAGCTCAGTTTAATATAGATAACAATGGCGAGGCGGTTGGACAATCTGGTTACATTGCTAGTTCAGATAACTTAGAATTTAACCAAAGAGGATTGACAAATTTTTTATTAGAAGGGGAGCATATTAGAGAAAAGTCTAATTGGGAAATAAACTGGAAATTGTCACCCACATTTTCATCTTCTGAAGATCCAGATATTAGGAAAACAGCTTTTACTAATGCTCCTTTAGATACTTTTTTTAGTGCTGGAGCTGGAGGAAATCCAACACGTATTTGGAGAAACTTAAACGAAATGAACTTGGCTGCTAAAGTTGATTTAACTAAAAAATATAGTTTTAGAGAGAAAGAAGGAAAACTGAAATTTGGTTTTAGTGAAATATACAAATCAAGAGATTACGAAATCTTATTTTTTGATGTGCAGTTTTTTGGTGGACAAAATTGGACAAACTCAAATCCAAATAAAGTATTGGACCAAGAAAATTTATACACCCAAGGAGGAAACAATATTTATTTTCAATCTGGGAACAAAAATCCAAATCCAAACTCATATGAATCCAGTGTAAATAACATAGGATTATATGTATCTAATGAGTACATGCTTTCTAAGAAACTCAATACTATAGTTGGATTAAGAGCAGAAAATTATGTGCAAAGGCATACAGGAAGAGATCAACTATATGCAAGTGGAGACGAATTTAACGGAACAAATTTGGAGGATGAAAAAGTATTAGAGTCGTTTGATTTATTCCCAAGTGTAAATTTAATCTACAAAGTAAAAGAAAAGCAAAACTTGCGTTTTTCTTACGGTAGAACTATTGCAAGACCTTCTTTCAAAGAGTTATCCTTTGCCCAAATATTAGATCCTATTTCTAATAGAATATTTAACGGAAGTTTATTCAAATATGCGGATTGGGACGGAAACTTACAAGAAACAAGAATTGATAACCTTGATGTGAGGTGGGAATTATACAAAAAAGTAGGACAGATGATTTCGGTTAGTGGTTTTTACAAATTTTTTGATAAACCAATTGAACTAGTAAGAATTCCTGAGCAACAAACTAGTACAGAGTATCAACCAAGAAACGTGGGAGATGGAATGGTGTTAGGATTAGAATTTGAGTTTAAGACAAACATTGAAATGATTTCTAGCGAGAAAAATATATTCAGTTTAAGCGGAAATCTTATTCTTGTAAATTCACAAATTACAATGACGGATGCGGAGTACAATTCACGTAATGGATACATAAAAAAAGGAGAATCTATAACTAACAAAAGACAAATGGCAGGCCAATCTCCATTTGTAGTAAACTGTGGAATCATGTTTACCAACAAAGAGAGCGAAATCCAATCTGGATTATTTTATAACGTTAAAGGACCAACTCTTTATATTGTGGGGGCAGGTTTATTCCCAGATATCTATACAGATCCGTTTCACAGTTTAAATTTCTCTATCAATAAGAAAATAGGAAAAGACAAAAGAACTAAAATCGATTTTAAAGTAAGTAATCTCTTAGGTGACAATAATTACAATTACTACTCTTCTTTCGAAGCAGAAAATCAACCTTATTCAGAATTTAATATAGGACGAACAGTTAGTGTGGGAGTGAGTCATAAATTTTAACTCTCCCTTTTTAATAACCGTTAAACTCTGCTAGAAATGCAAATCAAATTGTAGTCTATAAAGCAATACATCATCACTACCTCCTATTTCTCTATAGCTGATATCCGACTGAACTTTTAGTTTATGTCCCACAATGTATTTTGAAACACCTAAAGTAAATTCATTTTCTTTGTTGGATGAGGTTGGCGAAATGTGTGTAAATCTTAAAACCGGCTGCCAGTCACTTTTAAATAAATAACTTACTTGAATATTGGCTGCTTCCCCTGTGTAATAAGTTCCCAAAATAACATTAGATGTTGCATCATACACATTATTGTCTCCTCCAGAAACTGTTTTGTTCGCATATTCACCCATCAGAGAAAAACCTTTGTATTTGTAAACAAAGTCACCAAAAAATCCAATCAATCTTTTTAATTGAGATTCATCTGCAACTATAAAATCTCCTCCCTGCCCTCTTTCTCTTCCTGCTCTATCATTAATGTCATAGGTTAATCCTATAGCTAACTTTGGTTTTTCTTCTCTTTTCAAATCTCCTCCTTTATAATCTCCTTTAGATGTAAAATTCCCCATAGGCAACATCTCTAATCTAAAAGTATAGTCATGGCCACCAATGTTTCCACTAGTGATATTTCTACCTTCTCCTTGAGAAAAAGAAAAAGCTTCTTTTATTATTAATTGCTCTCCTACTTTCATTTTATGATGCAATTGAACCCCCATATCACGATCTATGTTGAACTTGCTATTTAATCTACTTCTATCAACTGTTTCCATATTCCCAGAAGAAATTACCCTTTCTCTGTTTCCTGGTAATTTTGTTTGTCCGGCCCAAAGCGTAAAGTTTTTATAAAAATTCCATTTTATAACCGCATCCAAAATTAACCTTGAAGAACCACTGTAATTAGCAGTACCTCCACCACTCATATCTCTGTTAGTCAGTCCAAATTCCATTTTATATTGAATTTTTGGATTGTGCACAAACCCTTTAAATTTAAGTCTTGATCTTCTTAGTAAAAAATTTGAAGTGGGGTTCGCAATATCACCTAGTTCATCCTCTCTCACATCCCAGTTATTAGTATATAGAGATTGAAATCTCATTCCTATGTTCATAGAAAAAGAAGAGTCTTTTCCTACAACATCAAAACCTTTTCCGAATTTATTAGTCTTTACTTGACCATTTACCTGATTGGAAAATAAGGCAACCAAACCCAAACATATAATAATTTTTTTCATAAAATTGTTTAAAATAACATTAACAAATCTTTATTTTTTGATGGTCAAAAGTAATAATATTTAACATTCAGTTTACTTAAAAATTTAATTTGACTTTATTTTAATATACATTTAACATTAAATTAACGTTGAACTCTATTTGGTTTAAATGTTATCAATTACTTTTGACCAAAATTATTCTTAAACAGACATGAAAAAATTTACACTTCTATTATTATTAGTTTCTTTATTCAACTTTGGTTTTTCTAACCAAGATTCTATTCAAGGAACTGCTACTACTGTGCAGGTTGAGACTGTAAAACTGACAAATAATATTCTTCATAATATTTTTGCAAAGGAAAAAGAAGCTGCTGCTGACATAAGCTGGTTAATTGATTATTCTGCAATGCCACAACTTCAGGCAGAAGGGTATACGATTACAATTAAGTATAACACAGATATTGGAGCAAAAAGAAACAAAAAAGGATTTGATAATTCGGATTGGACAGAATTAAATAATATTCCTTTAGCAACTACTCATTACAAATTAGAAGGATTAACAGGAGGAGCGAAATATGTATATAAAGTTGGAATTGAAAAAGGAGATGATCATATATTCTCTTCTAAACAAAAGTTTAAAACAGAAAGAGAATGGGGGTTATTTAGAATTCTAGTCTTAATTGGAGCATTGGGATTGTTCATCTACGGAATGAAAGTAATGAGTGAGGGATTACAGCAAGCTGCTGGGTCAAGGTTAAGAAAAATGTTGGGAGCAATTACTTCCAATAGATTTAAAGGTGTTCTTACCGGGTTTGGAATCACCTCTATTGTACAATCCTCCTCTGTAACAACAGTGATGACAGTAAGTTTTGTAAATGCTGGACTTCTTACTCTGATGCAATCTGCAGGAGTAATGATGGGAGCAAATATCGGAACTACAATTACTGCTTGGTTAATAAACTGGTTTGGATTTAAAGTAAGTATGGCTTCTTATGCCTACATTATTATTGCAATAGGAGCACCTCTTTTATTCTTTGGAAAATCAAAATTCAAAGCTTGGGCAAGTACAATAATTGGATTTGCTTTATTATTCATGGGATTAGGAGCACTTAAGGGAGCCGTGCCAGGATTAGATGCTGACTCAGCCATTGTACAATTCTTTACAGCCTACAACAATGGAGGAATATTAAGTAACTTGATGTTTGTAGGGTTGGGAACAATTGCTACAGTTGTAATTCAATCTTCTTCGGCAGCAATGGCACTTACAATGACTTTAGTGGCTGCTGGTGTTATTCCTTTTGAAGTTGCAGCAGCAATGATTCTTGGAGAGAACATAGGAACAACTATAACTGCAGAGCTTGCTTCTTTAATTGGAAATGTTCATGCAAAACGTTCTGCTCGTATCCACTCTATATTTAATGTTATTGGGGTAACATGGGCAATTTTATTCCTTCCCTTTTTACTACAAGGAATTCAATATTTGATGAATTACACTGGAGGAGGAGATCCTTTTTTAGATACAAAAGAAGCTGCAAATACAGGCCTAGCATTATTTCATACGATATTCAATTTAATGAACGTATTACTATTAATTGGATTTGTACCTCTATTGGTTAAATTGGCTGAAAGAACAGTGAAATCTAAAGGAGAAGAAGATGAAGAATTTCACTTAGAATTTATTAGTACTGGAATAATGGCTACGCCAGATTTATCTATTTCTGAAGCTAAGAAAGAAATTGAAAAATTTGGAAAAATTACTCAAAAAATGAATGGTTTTATCAGTAGCTTATTGGTAGAAAAAGAAGGTAAACAAATTAATAAACTGCTTAAGAAATCTAAAAAATATGAAGAAATTACCGACAGAATTGAACTAGAGGTTGCGGATTATTTAGCAAAAGTATCGCAAGGAGAAATGAGTTCAGAAACTGCAGTTCGAATTAGAGGAATGCTGAGTATGATTGGTGACTTGGAAAGAATTGGGGATATCTATTACCAAATTTCTAAAACGATTGAATCAAAGAACGAGAAGAAAATTTGGTTTACACCTCAGTTTAGAGAATTATTGGTTGAAATGGCAGATAAAATTGATGAAGCATTTATAATAATGAATGAAAACTTAAGTGCTGATTATAATTCAGTAACAATAGAGTCTGCACTTGAAAAAGAAAAAGAAATCAATACCTTGAGAGATAAAATCAGAAAGAAACACTTGAAAGAAATTGGATCTGTTGATTACGACACGGTTACTGCAACTATTTACAGCAATATCTTCCACTCATTTGAAAAAGTAGGAGATCATATTATCAATGTTACCGAAGGTCTTGTAGGAAACATGGATTAATCCAATTCTAATATCAACTAAAAAAGCCACTTTTCTTCATTGAAAAGTGGCTTTTGTTTTGAGTCAAAAAGTGTCTCTATTTTATTCTTTTAGGATTCTTAGTTACAAACGACTCCCAGCCCGTGTAACTTTCTCCTGTTGGGGAAGATTCTCCTTGAAAAAAATGACACACTGCAGCTGCCAATCCATCTGTTGCGTCCAATCGCTTTGGTAGTGTCTTTATCTTTAGTAAGGTTTGTAACATTGCCGCTACTTGTTCTTTACTTGCGTTTCCACTTCCTGTTACCGATTGTTTTATTTTCTTGGGTAAATACTCTGTAATTGGAATGTCTCGGTACAAGCCTGCAGCCATTGCAACTCCTTGCGCCCTTCCCAACTTAAGCATAGATTGAACGTTTTTACCAAAAAAAGGGGCTTCAATTGCCAATTCATCTGGGTGATATTCATCAATTATTCCTAAAGTACGTTCAAATATTTTTTTTAATTTAAGTGCATGCGTTTCATATTTGGTCAATATGATTTCACCAAAAGTGATTAAGGTAATTTTATTCCCTACACATTTGATAATCCCATACCCCATCACTTGGGTTCCTGGGTCAATTCCTAATATGATTCTTTCTTTAGCCAAAAATTGATTTTTTATTCAATCAAAGATAAAGAAATTTATAATCTCATTTTGATTATTAAATCATTCTAAGGAAAATAAGGAAACCTCCAAAAAAACCACTAATTTTACCTTTCAATAAAATAAAACACAATACATGTCAGACGATTTACTAAAAAAAGTAATTTCTCACGCCAAAGAATACGGCTTTGTTTTCCCTTCCTCAGAGATTTATGATGGATTAAGCGCAACTTACGATTACGGTCAAAACGGTTCTGAGCTTAAAAACAACATAAAAAACTACTGGTGGACTGCCATGGTAAAGATGCACGAAAATATTGTGGGAATTGACGCTTCTATTTTTATGCACCCAGCTACTTGGAAAGCTTCTGGACATGTAGATGCATTTAACGATCCTTTGATTGACAACAAAGACTCGAAAAAAAGATACCGAGCTGATGTTTTGATTGAAGATCACATTGAAAAAATAAGAGGTAAAATAAACAAAGAAGTTGCTAAAGGATTTAAACGATTTGGAGATGATTTTGACGAAGTAGAATTTCGTAAAACAAACCCAAATGTGTTAAGAAATGTAGTGAAAATTGAAGAAATTGAGCAAAAATTCAAAGATTCTTTAGGAAAAGATGATTTACCAGCTGTAAAAGCACTAATTGAAGAATTGGAAATTGCTTGTCCTATTTCTGGTTCAAAAAACTGGACAGAAGTTCGCCAATTCAACTTGATGTTTAGTACCGAAATGGGTTCTGTTGCCGAAGGTGCAAACACAATTTATTTACGTCCAGAAACGGCTCAAGGTATATTTGTAAACTTCCTAAACGTTCAAAAAACTGGAAGAATGAAAATTCCTTTTGGTATTGCACAAATAGGAAAAGCATTCCGTAACGAGATTATTGCTCGTCAGTTTATATTCCGAATGAGAGAATTTGAACAAATGGAAATGCAATTTTTTGTGAAGCCGGGAACACAAAAAGAATGGTTTGAGTATTGGAAAAAAACAAGAATAGAATGGCATAACTCTTTAGGATTGGGAGAAGAAAATTACCGTTTTCATGATCATTTAAAAATGGCTCATTATGCAGATGCTGCTACTGATATCGAATTCAATTTCCCAATGGGATTCAAAGAGCTTGAAGGAATTCATTCTCGTACTGATTTTGATTTGAAAGCTCACGAAGAGCACTCAGGTAAAAAACTACAATATTTTGATCCACAAGAGAACAAAAGTTACGTTCCTTATGTAATTGAAACTTCTATCGGATTGGACAGGATGTTCTTGGCAATACTTTCTAACTCATTGAAGGAAGAAAAACTAGAAAACGGAACTGAAAGAACTGTTTTGGCTCTTCCGGCTGCCCTTGCTCCTATCAAAGTAGCAATAATGCCACTTACTAAGAAAGACGGATTACCAGAGAAAGCTAAGGCAATATTTGACGATTTGAAACTTGATTTCAATTGTACCTATGATGAAAAAGATTCTCCAGGAAAAAGATACAGAAGACAAGATGCAATTGGAACACCTTTCTGTGTGATGGTAGATCACCAAACTTTGGAAGATAACACAGTAACGATTCGTGATAGAGATACCATGAAAAGCGACAGAGTTGCTATTTCTGAATTAAGTGCAATTATTGGTGAGAAAGTGAGTTTTAAGAGTTTGATGAAGTAGTTCAGCTTTAAACTCACATCCAAAGCTAACGTCATCCTGAATTTATTTCAGCATCTTTATTCAAGAAAAACTTTAGATTTTGTATCTTCATTTATAAATATATTCATAAATGAAAACAGCATTAATTACAGGGGCAACTTCGGGAATTGGGAAATCTACAGCTATACTTTTTGCAAAAAAAGGATACAATCTAATCCTTTGTGGAAGAAGAGAAGAACGATTAAATGTTCTCAAACAAACACTCAAAACTAAGGTTCATACTTTGACATTTGATGTGAGAGACAAAGAAGCTGTTTTTAATGCCATCAATTCTATTCCAGAAGAATTCAAAAACATTGATATCTTGCTAAATAACGCAGGAAATGCTCATGGAATGAGTAAAATCCAAGATGGAAACATAGACGATTGGGACGCTATGATGGATGGAAACGTAAAAGGATTATTATACGTTACCAAAGCTGTATTGCCAACAATGATTGCCAACAACAGTGGATTTATTGTAAATATTGGCTCTGTAGCCGCCAAAGAAGTGTATCCTAATGGAAATGTATATTGTGCATCCAAACATGCTGTAGATGCTCTTAGCAAATCTATGCGAATAGATTTAGCAGGACACAACATTAGAGTTTCGGCAATTCATCCTGGAGCTGTAGAAACTGAATTCTCTGAAGTAAGATTTAAAGGAGACAAAGAAAAAGCCGATACCGTGTACCAAGGATTTGATGCTTTGCAAGCTCAAGACATTGCCGAAATTATAGAATTTGTAACTTCAAGACCTAGCCATGTCAATATTGAGGACTTAGTCGTTTATCCAACTGCACAAGCAAACACCACCACTTTGGTAAAAAACTAAACAACAATGCCAGAAGAAGATTTAGGATTTGGAGACAAATATGACAAAAATGAAAAGCGGCTTTTTAATAAAGACGGCTCTTTTAATGTGAAGAAAACGGGTGTATTAAGAGGTGTTCGAGACATCTATATCCACCTTATTGAAATCCCTTGGGGCAAGTTTATTTTTGGCCTGTTTGGAGTGTATTTTATTTTAAATTTATTTTTTGCTTTAATCTATTTTTCAATTGGAATAGATAATTTAAGTGGAGCTCAATCAGGAAGTCCTGCAGAAGATTTTATGAGTTGTTTTTATTTCAGCTCCCAAACATTTACTACCGTAGGTTACGGAACTATTTCCCCTTTAGGAATTGCAGTAAACCTTATTGCATCCATTGAAGCAATGATAGGATTGTTAAGTTTTTCCCTAGCAACAGGGTTACTCTTTGGACGATTTTCTAGAGCCAATTTGAAATTGAAATTCAGTGATAATATCCTTATTTCCGATTACGCAAAAAACGAAGGAAAAGGACTTATGTTTAGAGTCACAAACAGAAGAAATACTAACTTATTAGATACTTCGGCAGAAGTAATTACAACCACCTATCACATAGATGAAAACGGAGAAATGAAGAGAGATTATTCTACTTTGGAGCTCGAGTTAAGCGAAATAAAAATGTTCCCTTCGCTCTGGACAATAGTTCATCCGATAAATGAAGACAGTATTTTTGCTAAAAACTCTTTGGAAGAATTAAAACGAAGAAACCTTGAAATTCTTGTCCTCATAAAATCTCATGACGAAACTTATGGGCAAATAGTTCATGCTAGAACTTCTTACAAAGGAAATGAAATTGTAGACAATGCCAATTTTTTAAAATCTAGTTTGTTAAACAAAGAGGGCGATATCAAATTAGATATTAATAAGATTGGAGAGTTTGTAAAGAAGTAATAAAGACCTACTTATTTTCTAAAATCTAATTCAGCTGATAGTACTAAGCTTTCAAAGGTATTGCCTTCAAAACCTCTAAAGTAAATTTCCAATATTTTTGAGCTGAAGAAATACTTGCTCTTTCATCAGGTGAGTGAGCTCCTTTGATTGTTGGACCAAAAGAAATCATGTCCATCTCTGGGTAATTTGTTCCCAAAATACCACACTCTAATCCTGCATGGCAAGCCATTACTCTTGGTTTTTCATTGAACAAAGTTTCGTATTTCTCTTCCAAAACTGTCAATATCTCTGAATCTCTATTTGGTTTCCATCCTGGGTAATCACCCCCCGTTTCTATTGAAAACCCTGCTAATTCGAAAGTAGAACTTAAGTTATTTGCCATGTTCCATTTTCCAGATTCTACCGAAGAACGAGTCAAACAAAGAACTTCTATTTTACCCTCTTTGGCTTCTACTCTTGCTACGTTATTAGATGTTTCAACTAAATCTTTAATGTCTGGTGACATTCTAAAAACTCCATTGTGAGCGGCATAAACCGCACTAATAAATGCTTTTTGATCATTCCTAGACATTACAGCACTTGCATCCTCTGTTCCTTGTAATAAAATAACTAAGTCTGGCTCAATTGTTTTGAACTCAGCAATTATTTCATTTTTTATTCCCTCAAAAGCAGTATTAAAATTCTCTATGTCTTCAGTAACAATAACAGAATTACTTTCTCTAGGAATAGCATTTCTTAATCCACCTCCCATTACTGTAGCAATTTGCATGTAGTTTTGAGTTGCGTAAAATACTCTATTCATTAGTTTATTTGCATTACCAAGTCCTTCGTGAATTTGCATTCCCGAGTGACCTCCTTGTAATCCTTTTACCGTAATTTTTAAACTAATTCCGTTTATTTGCTCTTGAGTATAAGCTCTCGTTACAGTCATGTCAACACCTCCAGCACAACCAATGCTAAACTCATCATCATCTTCTGTATCTAGATTTAATAAAATTTCACCTGTCAAATATCCTCCTTGTAATCCCAAGGCACCAGTCATTCCTGTTTCTTCGTCAATTGTAAATAAAGCTTCTATTGCTGGGTGAGGAATATCCGTAGATTCCAAAATAGCCATAATTGTCGCTACTCCCAAGCCATTATCAGCTCCCAAAGTTGTTCCTTCTGCTTTTACCCAGTCTCCTTCAATTTTCATTTTAATTCCTTCCGAATCAAAATCAAAATCTGTTTCGTTATTTTTTTGATGAACCATATCCAAATGCGATTGCATTACAATCGTTTTTCTATCTTCCATTCCAGCAGTTGCAGACTTTTTTATAATTACATTTTGAACAGGATCTATCACAACATCCAATCCTAAGTTTTTACCAAACTCTACCATAAAAGCAATGACTCTTTCTTCCTTTTTAGAAGGTCTTGGAACTGCATTTAAATCTGCAAATTTATTCCATAATTGTTTTGGTTCTAGGTCTCTTACTGCTTGGCTCATAATTGTCTTTTTTATTAGAGTACGAAGGTAAGAATAATTGAGATTTATATAGAGATTAAGTCCTTTCTTCTTCTTTTTCAATAAATCTTGATTTTTTTTGTTCCTTTTTTTGCATCAAGGCAAAAAGAAGAAAATTGCTTAATAGTAAATCAAACTAAATAAATTACCTTTGTACTATGAAGAAGAGAACAACAAATAATCCTAGAGGCCGCAACAAGAATGTGGATGAGGATAGATCGAAGAAGAGCGGATTTAAAACGAGTGGAAGTTTTTATAAAAGTTCAGGGAAACCTGGTGCTGGAAAACCAAGTGGAGGGAGGTCTGGTGACGGGAAGCCAAGTGGAGGAAAACACGGAAGTAAACCTTATACGAACAAAACGAATAGAACTGAAAGCAAAGCTCCAAAACGTTCGTTGGATGGAAAAATAAGATTGAATAGGTTTTTGGCTCAAGCTGGAATTTGTTCTAGAAGAGAAGCAGATGTTTTGATAGAGACAGGTGTGATTGAGGTAAACAACAAGATTGTAACCGAATTGGGAACAAAGATTGATCCACAAGAAGATGTGGTTCATTACGGTGGAGATAAGATAAAAGTGGAGAAATATCAATACGTGTTATTAAATAAACCTAAAGATTTTATTACAACATCTAAAGATCCTCAAAACCGTAAAACAGTTCTTGAATTGGTAAGTAATGCTTGTATTGAAAGAATTTACCCAGTAGGAAGATTGGATAGAAATACACTTGGATTGCTATTGTTTACAAATGACGGAATGTTAGCAGAAAAACTAACTCACCCGAGAAATGAAATTGCAAAAGTGTACCAAGTAGAGGTTGACCAAACCATACAAAAAGCACACATGCAAATGATGATTGATGGATTTGAGCTGGAAGATGGGTATGCTAAAGTAGATGACATTACTTTTGCTGATAATGGATCAAGTAAAACAAGTGCAGTCTTAACAATCCACTCTGGAAGAAACAGAATTGTAAGAAGAATATTTGAACATTTTGATTATAAAATTAAAAAACTTGACCGTATTCGTTTTGCGACTTTAGACAAGAAAGGATTGCAAAGAGGGCACTGGAGACATCTTACCGAAGAGGAAGTTGGATTTTTAAAGACTATGTAATATATGCAAAAAGAAATTATAAATAAAGTAGCCAACAGTGGATTAATTAATCTCGATTTAGCAGAGTATTATCCAAAAGGAGAACGTGTTATTTATGACCTAAAACAAAACCTTTGGCAAGAATTTGTACTCAAAGAAAAAGACTTTAGGCTCTTTGTAAAAGAAAACGATTGGTCTGTTTATGAAGGGAAATATGTTGCTCTGCTCAATTCAGCAGATGCAATTATCCCCTCTTGGGCTTACATGGTTTTGACTAATGCGCTAGAACCATTTGCACTGGATGTTATCTGTGGAAATTTAGATGCTTTGGAGTCTGTTATCTTTTCTAAATCTCTAGAAAAAAACTTTAATCCTAACGATTATGCAGACCAAAGAGTCATAATCAAAGGATGTGGAGAAATTCCAATTCATAATTCTGCTTATGCCAAAGCCGTAAATTTACTGAAGCCAGTTGTAAAAAGTTTGATGTATGGTGAAGCTTGTTCGGCTGTGCCAGTTTATAAGAAAGGGAAATGACACCTGTCATGCTGAACTCGTTTCAGTATCTTTCTTTATTGAAATATTACGTGAAAAACACCCTTCGATTCTCTCCCTATCGGTCAAACTCAGGGTTCAGTTCAGCACAATTAGCGGGCTGAGGGTTTTCCACAAGAAAAAAGTCTCGAAGGCCAACTTATGAAATGCAATGTGAAATGTTCTTCACTAGATCCTGAATCAAGTTCAGGATGACAGATGGATATGTGTTTAAATTTTTCGTTTCTCTTCTCTTTTTTCTATTTTAAAAAAACTAATCATTAAATTTGAGAATGATTACAATCGAAAACTACATAAACGGAGAATTAGTTGCCCCATTTGAAGGAAAATACATAGATAATTACAATCCATCTAAAGGAGAAGTTTACAGCCAAATACCTAATTCGCAGAAAGAAGATGTGGATTTAGCTGCAAAAGCGGCTTCAGATGCTTTTCCGGGTTGGAGTAAAACGCCTAAGAATAAAAGGTCCGAAATTTTGGTTCGTTTGGCAGACTTAATTGACAAAAACTTAGATGAATTAGCAAGAGCAGAAGCTTTAGATAACGGGAAACCATATAAATTAGCAACTCGAGTAGATATTCCAAGAGCAAGTGCTAACATTCGATTCTTTGCAACAGCAATTCTTCATGATGCCTCTCAATCGCATCACATGGAAGAA
>Ga0209713_10000300_pt1 | contig 27483 bp, 23 predicted proteins | sample ArcOceMetagenome_3_FD_187444 | JGI IMG/M metagenome (GOLD analysis project Ga0209713, IMG submission 187444) | Marine eukaryotic phytoplankton communities from Arctic Ocean - Arctic Ocean- Svalbard ARC20M Metagenome (SPAdes) (version 2) | ecosystem: Environmental > Aquatic > Marine > Oceanic...
TAGGTGCGTTCGGTATAGGTGTTTTGTATTTAAGATACTGAACACATAGTGTCGCTTTATTACCTGATACTTTTACGTTCTTGTTTCCTTTCTTTTTTTCTCTGAGAATTTCTTTTAGTTTTGTGATCGTAAAATCTTTACAATTATTCATTTATTATAGATAAACATTATTTTTAAATTCTAGAGAAATTCTTTTTTTCTTGTGAACTAATATTTCCATATACAATGAAATCTGATGCAACAGCAATACACAATTAAAACTTATGTTGAGAAGCACTGTTTGAAGAACAATTCAAAATCGTGCAAAACCAAACGGAAAGAGATCAAAGTGTTTTCAACAAGTTTTGTTCTGGATAATACGAAAAGAAAAATGAAATTAATCCTTTGTAGTAGTAAACAAATGTTTGTCTAACACCTGTTCGATTCGTTTCTCCCATTCGTCGTCCTGATCCACATACCACAAATAATCCTCCTTCGGTTTGCGTATTGTATAAAACAACATATGATTGGTCGCTCTTTCAATATTTGTGGGTTGATCGTAATATCGTTCGTGCACATACGGACAATTGATAGTTAATATTGTGAATTTCAAATACGGATATTTTTCTTTTATTATGGATACCAATTCGATGGGATATTTTTTGTAATGCAATAAGAAGACAACATGTTCCGTCGTGCTCAATAAATCATTAAAATTATTTATTCTGTTCTTGTATCGTTCGCAGAATAACTCGTAATCGTTTCTAGCAAACTCCAATAATTTATCAGCATTATCCGATTCGTGATTAAAAATGATTGTGTAATCACGGTGCGTGATGTGACCGTTGGAATTGATGTACAGTCGCGTGGTATTCAAGTAATTATCAAAATCGTTCTCTATAAGACTACAGGTGGTTTCGTAGTCGTGCCAAGCGAGATCAAATGGACAAGACAGTTCCCCGTGTGCTTTGTTCTTTTTGAACTTGAATTTGGTGGCCATGGCTCTGGGTAAACAATCGACACCCAAACTAATCACCGTATTTGTTTCTATTCTTTCGGGTTCGTTTAAGAACGGTATGGCCATCACTTGGTTGAAAAAGAAATCACCGTAATATTTCCCTGACTCTTCCAATTTAATCAATTGTTGATGTGCTTTTTCCAATAATTCATTATTATTCAACATATCGTGCACTTCGTGTAGATGATCGAAGAACAAACAGTAATCCGATCCCAAATACTCTTCGGTGGCGGGTAGTCTGTTTATGATGATAGGGATGTGTCTTACAATGGCTTCAATAACGGCGTTGTTACAAGAGCTGTCGTACAAATCCAATAATATCACACTATCTTGGAGGAAGTTGTCATAATCTTCATTGGACAATTTCAGTATGTTCACCTTTTTGGTTGATTGAATAATGCTTGATAGTTTGTGTTCGTTGTATATTTCTTTTTCCAAACATCTAAAACCATACTCTGCTCTGTTGATCCAGTATTTGTTCCAATCGTCAGGTATGTTTACATCCCATATGGAGGATAATTTCCTCAACCAATACCCTACTTGCACGAGTTTCTTGTTTACACCGCTCCATTTGTATTGTGATGGTTCAGTAGGATGATATACCACCTCTATCTCACAGGGCCATCCACCTAATTTTAACAATTCGTATTTCAAATACTCGCTCAGAACGATCAAACCTTTGCAATTGGTTAAAGATAATTGAAATTGTTCATTTTTAATCAATTCTTGAGGACTGTTTTCGTGATCGAACCACAAGGGCACATTGGGAGGGTTGTGAATGATTCCCACCCACGGTGTGGTAAATATTCCGTATGTGTCAGCGTCTATTATTTTCTTTTGTGATAAACTCGATTTCACCCATTCATCACCGTTCCAATACACAGACAAGTCATCCTCTAAAATAGCGTATTCGATTCCGTTGATCATCTTAATATTATTAAATTCAACCGAATAAGCCACATTATTAAAATACACACCCTTGTTTTCGTTGTATTTTAACTTGTTCCAACACCACATCTTCTCCACAAAATCAACCAATAAATATCCGTTCGGATTGTGTATTTTTTCACAATATTCCGATACATAATTCCATCCAGAACGGTGATCTGGAACACTTAACATATTAGAACAGTCCAAACCGGGTTGATAAACAGAGAGTATATTTGAATCGAATTCATCAAATACTGGTTCTTCATATTGTGGATATTCGGTCTTTGTCATATTCGTTTTGTCTTTATAAATAAAACGATAAAGACACGATAACATAGATTTAATCATTTAATTTTTTTAATTAATTAAATCAAAATAAAAGATTTACTTAATTTAATTAAATTTGCAAAATGAAAAAAAGATTTTTGATTTTGATTTTAATATTTATTACTTCTTTATTAAGTATAACCAAAAAATCAATCACAAAAGTAGCTTTGTTAATTTCTGGAAATTCCCGTACTTTGTCAAAAGTCCAACATCACATTTTAGAGTTCATAAATCATATCGAGAAGAAAAACAATGCTGTTGTCCATGTGTATATGTGTCTTGATAAAAAAACGGATAACATTAGATTACCCAATGTGAAAGCGGTACGATACGATACCACAAACATCAATAAAAGGGATGATTTTACATATCAAATGCATAGATGGAATTTGTGTTACAATTCCATATCAAACAAAAATCAATATGACTGGTTTATTAGAACTCGACCTGATATTCATCTGTTAGAGTATGATATAGATTTTAAAAAACTAGCAAAAGACAATCTGCATGTTCGATACCGTTGGACAAATATGGACACTTTAGAGTTAGAGAAATGTTCTTGGAAAGACAAAAATAAATGCCCGAAAGGACCGATCAATGTTGTCGACGATCAATTCTTTATCGCACACGCATCCATCGCGAAACAAGTGTTCTCCATTGAACAAGGCAAATACGATTATGAGGTCGATTCAATTAAAAAACAAGAACATTTTTTCACTTACATTGTAGCGTCGCATGGTATCAATACCACACCATTGAAGATAAAAACAAAAATAATGAGATAAACTTTACTTTTTAAACCATTTCATAAAAGTATCAATTGGGTAAATAGTCCAAATATGGTGCAAACCCACGGGATCCGGATGGTGCATCCACTCTACAGAAAACCCTTTCGCCATTTCATAATCGGGTATATCACTGTCTTTCAAACAGTTGGTAATATGTACATCCTCTCCCATTTTAGTTGGTTTTTTATGTTGGGAACACACTTCTATCATTTTGTCCACCTTTCGTAAGGAAAAACCTCCGTTTCCTATTTTTTTGTTCCCGATTTGGATATGTGGATTATCGGGAAAATCGTTAGGATAGCCTGTCCACGGAGCGCCCACATAGGCGTATTCAAAGAACACATCAGGTATTTGTTTCCGAATAAACGAATCCCATTCCATTTTAAGAATGAATTGTGTGTTGAAGTGTTTATAAAAATCTACATCACAACATATTTCGGCATATTTCATTCTATCGATGTTATCAAATGAGTATTCGACAAATTGCACATTTTGCCAATCTTTCACGAACTCCTTCACAAAAGCACCGTTGTCCGTACCATGCACGATATAAAGGGATACATCATTACCACCATATATATGTGCTATTTGATAAAGAATGTATTTTAACCAATGTTTTCGTCTAAACTCTATCAAACATATCCCTAATTTATTACCATCGGGAATATGGAATACTTTATTGGTGTCCATAGGCTCTTTGATGGTCTCTAAAAAGGTTTCGTATACGGATTCGGCAATTTCATGTTCCATTTTTGTATAATATGTTATATAATGTGGTTAAATGGATTTTATATAATTGTACAACCTATAACATTGCATTTTGCTTATATGGTTTCAATCGACATTCAAATTATTTAAGAGACCTAAATACCTTTTTCGAACATTTCTTCAAAATACCTTTTAATATATACATATACTATGCATTATATGATACATAGACAGAGTTTAAAAATGAAAAAATTAATGAAACACAAATACTCCGTATGTTGCGTCAATATAATTTTAATGTCAAGCATATAACTATCAAAAAATCATCATACTCGGAACATGATTGTTTAAAACAAATTAAATCAACTGGAGCTATTGGTGTTAAAAATAATATAAAAAATACATTTTTACATAGAGAATACAGTATGTTTTGTGGTATGAAACATTGCTTCGATATGATCGATTCAAATATACATTTTGATTATGTTTGTATTTCCAGATTAGACTGGGGAATAAATGAAATTAATAATCTTAAACATACCAATGTTGTTGATTTATTAAACTCGTCTATACCAGAAATAATTTGTGGTCATTTAAACGGTAGTATCGATCGAGAAAACAATAACCTTTCAACCGATCCAAGATTTGTTTTAGGTAAATACAAACATATGCAATTTTTTAGCGATTTGCCCGAACTTTTTTTGAACCATGTGCGCGAACGAAAACTATGTGTTGATAGAGTGATGCATGATCATGCATTTATATCATATGTGATTAATAACAAACTACAATACATAGTTTTGTCCCTTCATGAGATATTCTCAACTATCGCTCATAAAAATGACAAAATTATAGAAAATCATAAAATTAATTTGAGCAATGAAGAAGAAAAAAGAATAAAAGTAATATACGACAGAATAAATCTTCAATCTTAATCAACCCAAAACTTTTTCTTTAACAATCACACAATCAATTATATGAAATATTTTAAAATAATCATACCCATAAATATATAGGTAATGTGCATATAGCGCTTGATTTGTAAAACAAGATAATGTATATCTTGAATTTGAATATTTATCTTGATTCTTTAATTCATTCCCATACCAATGTAACAAAGACGAATCGTCCTTTGTGAAAATATTGTTAAAGTAATCATAGAAACCTTCTAATATGTTATACTTACTCAGTAGAAAAAAGTCTCCCACGAAGATTGGTGAATGATTAGGTTGATTATTGATAATTATTTTATCCTCAAGTAAATTTAAATCATTTAATAGAATATTTTGTTTAAAAATCAAATCCCATCTTAACGATATATAATATTCGTAATCCGTATCTTTAATCATATTATGAGATTTTGATATACTATACGCAAATGAATATGAATTTTGAAAAAGATCATGTAGTTTAATATCATCAAAATATTTGTGATTTGGATGTCTAAATTTATATATATGCTTTAGTTTTTCTTTATAATTTTTGATATTTTTATATTCTTCGTAAAAGTCTATCTTTTTATCTAACTGTATATCAATTTTATCAACATTGTCAATATTTTCAAATGTTTTTTTAATTTTATCAACATGTTGATGATCATCTGCCCATCCAAAACCGTATATATCAAATAAATAATCTTCGTTACAATCAATTAGATTTTTTATTATATTGTCGATTGTGTTTGTATATGAAATGTTATACGATAACAAATTCTTTGAGTCATAAACAGTTGTTTCACATAAACCTCGGAATGCTAAAGCAACTTTTCTCATTTTCATACTTATTTTAATCATATTTTTAAATATGTGTTAACATATCGATTTGTTCATTAGTCAAACCATACTGATGAAAAAACTCATGAGTTTTATATCCCTTATCGACACATGATGATTTAATTTTTCTGAGAATTTCTTGATCTTTCCCGCATTTTATGTCATCTGCAACGAGTTTCTTTTTCATATTTAATTGTACGAACTGTGGAACTGTTTTTTTCGAACCAAACATATTTGTAAACATCGTTGCATTGTTGTAACTCATTATAAAATGGAAATCTTCATGTGTATCACTATTTACATAAACATTATCATTTTCATATTTTTCTAAATGTAAATCCTTGTATAATAATCCATCTGGACGATATGATATAACATAATCATATTCTACATTATGTTCTTTAGCATACTCTTCCATTAATTTTAATGATTTACAAATACTCAATTGTTGTGATGTGTAGGCAAAGTTCTTGATAATATTTATTTTAATATTATTCTCATAATCCTTGTTATTTTCGTACAATGTTCGTTTTGGGTGATATAAATGTTCCATTTTAGATTCAATGTCTTCATTCCAACAATGAATAAATATGTCAAATTCATAATCAGGATTTATATTTAGTAAATGTTTCGTTAGCGAAATTTGAACTGTTTCAAATGGAACATAAGGTGAATCTGTTTCGTATATGTCACAAATTCTTTTAGAATAATGACCACTTCTTATTTTGTCCATAGCTCCTCTAAAACACAATGCTACCCGTTTTCGTTTATAAATGTGGTTAAATTTAATTAATTCAGAGTGTGTTAATGAATATTTAAATACTTCACAATTCTTCCAATAGGAATTACTGTGAAACTCCACTTGTTTTTGTAATAAATATCCTGCAATACATACATGTAATCTATTTGTTTTAATAACTTTAAAATTCATCAGGTAACTAAGTATGTCAAATACGGTTTTTTCAACAAGATGTTCATTCTTCATATACCGATCATAATTGATTCGATCAGAAATATCAATATTATTTGGTACATTTATTACAGTTCTCTCCACATCATTTCTAAAACAGTTTGTATATTTGTAATTGTTTATTTGTTTTATTTCTGGAAGCCATGATAAATTTATATAAAATGCCATATCTTGAGATATATACGAGTTGTGTTTGAAATGTCTTTGACAATTATAATATGATGAAACATCTCGTGTTATAATTGTTACATTATCTTTCAATTCTTGTAATAATCTAACTTTATCAATTGTATGAGGTAATATTAATATCTGATGATTCTCGAATGATCTCAAAAAATGCTCACAATGCATATAATGTGATACTAGATTACCTCCACCACTGTAAATTAATTTATCATTTTTTGTTATAGTGTTATTATCCTGAATTATTTTGTAATTGATGTTATGTTTTTTCAAAAAATGATATGTTCCTAAAGCTATTAATGCATCTCCTCCATTTCCTTCATTGGGAATAATATAAACTTTGTTATCCGAATTAATATATAATTTAATTAATTTGACTAATTCTTGTTCAGTAAGTTCATTCTTCGATGGTACACTGATATTTGTGATCTCATTGATCAAATTTAGATGTTTCAAAATTTCCAATTGTTTAACAATAGGTAAAGTAAATTTTCTTTGTTTGTTGTACATTTCTAATAGCTTTACATGTTTCATTTTAATTAGATATCCTTGATTATCAAATATCATTATATCCTGGGGTTTTTCAGTATTCAAAATACTTAAAATGTTATGAATACTTTCGTTATCAGCAATAATATAGTTGTTGTTGTCGTTATTACTAGATTCTCCAAGTTGTAACAATTTATGAAACACATTATTCTCTGTATTTTTATCGAAGTGAATATCTTGAATATTTAACATAAGCATATCATTTGTTTTTGTCATGGAATCATTTGTATAATAATTGTTTGAACATTCGTCTAATAGATGGGAAATATTTCTATTATAATCATATACAATCATTTTTTATATCTTTTATTATTCCATTTAAATAATAATGTTGACAATATTACATAAACCGATATTAAATATTTGTTTTTGTTTTGATAACAATTTGATACATTTTTTATCGTATGTGATTGTTTCCATATTGAGAAACAATTTCCAATATGCAATTTGCTTTCATTTGATTGTAGACGATTCTGTTGATATGAAATTTTGTAAAAAACTGTTTACAAAACAACTTTTCCCAAATTTACAATTCAAGTTCTATAACAAGAATTGGTGTTTCAATTACAATGGTCTAAAACATATCACAAAAACAACGATGATACGATTATATATACCGGAATTGCTTTTTAATTGTTCGAAAGTCATATATTTAGATGTGGATGTTATAGTAAATTGTGATTTATATAAAGCCCTTCATACTTTACAATTCAACAATACTGGAATTGCGATGAAAGATTCAATTAATATTAATTCTTTTAAAAAACAAACTAAAAAACAATCGGGTAATTGTGGAGTGTTGTTTTTAAATTGTGACATATTAAGAAAAAATCACTTTACGAATAAATGTATTGAACTTTGTGAACAACATCCAAACTTACATGACCAAGAGATTATAAATGTGTATTGTGATGGAAATCATACGAAATTGGAAGTTAATTATAATATATTCTACAATCAAGATTCAAATTTGTTAGACAAATTTAAGAACAATTTCATATTTCATTTCGCTGGTAATAAGAAACCATATCACGAAATTATTCCTCATTATCAATATTTGTGGGATAGAAATGGTATACAAAAAGAAACAAAAATAAATTTGGGTGTTTTACATTATGCACACGATGAAATCAAGACAGCATCCACGAACATTGGTGACTATGTACAATCCTTAGCCACTTTGAATTATTACAAAAAATACATTGAAACTCATTTTGATGTAACATTTGAAAATTTTGAATCATTCTTAGATTTAGCACTTCGTAATGAAATAAAACATGTGAATTTCGTATTCATAACCAGAGATAACATTGGGAAATTAAAAAATTATTATGGATATGATAAAATATTATTGGTAATGAACGGTTGGTGGTTACATCCTACGAATAAACAAATATTGTTCGAAATACCCGACAATATTATTCCCTTGTTCATATCGTTTCACATTAGTAATCAAGGGTTATTAAACAAACCATTTATTCATATTTTCAAAAAGTATGAACCGATAGGATGTCGTGATCAAAATACGATGAAATTGTTGAATTCGAAAAACATAAAAACATACTTTAGTGGATGTTTAACAATAGGAATCGACATTTTTAATTGGGATGACATATTAGCAGATAAAGTAGATACATTATTTGTAGATGTTAAGGACAACAATCGTAAAATAAAACACATTAGTCATGAATCTTCGTCATATAAGAACATGCATTATACAAACGCTCTGAAAATAGCTTTCGAATTATTGAAAACTTACTCGAAGGCAAAACATGTAACTACATCTAGATTGCATTGTTATATGCCGTGTTTTGCGATGAACATACCCGTAACATTGATTTCTCCTTCAAATAACAAAAAGCGGGATTGGGGTCCACCAAATAGAATGACAGGACTCGTAGATATTGTTAATAAAGACAACAAAGATTTTTACATTTCGCTCCAACAATCTACTATTTTCAAATTCATTAAATCGAATACACATACCGTATAACATTCATCAACACACTCTTGTCTTCGAAGTTCATGTCATGTCCCTTGTTTTTCGCTTCAACAAGTGTTGCTTTTTTATTGTGATTGGCAACCAGTCCTCTAACACTCTCTATTTGTTCGTTTTGATCCTGAGCTCCATGCACAAGAATCAACGCATTCTTTTTGTTCGCGTCAATCACCCGGGTCAAATACACCGCTCCGAACAAGAGTATTTTGCCCTTGTATTTGCCATGCGCCTCCTCCAACAACCTAGCGACCAACTCCGCTCCTCTCGATCCAGCGACGATGAGCGTCGGCTTTATGGTTTCGATTGTGTTTACGAATTTGGTGAACGATTCATCGTTGGACACATAAGTTTTTGTCTATACCTGTTGCTATGGTCACACCACTCATCGTCTTGAAATTATTTAGATTCGTTTCTCCCATACCACTTGGTATAATTAAAATTTTACGATCGTGTTGATTTTTGTTTGTATTGGTATTGTTTTTAAGAATTTCAGAAGGCAAGTTACTTATATACCTTTAGGATGGTCTTGAGATGACATCATTTGTTTTTCCATTTGTTTTTTTAAGAAATCTGGATTCATGATAAACAATATCATGATGAAAACATTATTTCTCATCAAATGTTTTAACGAATAGATCGTAAATTTTATATGCACTCGCTTGTATTTTTTCAGATGGGTCGTTTTGAAAGGACGCTATAAGTGTCATATTGTCAACGGATTGAATAAATCGTTTATTGAAGTTCCTGTAATTTGTCAATATGAAATATAACAAATCTAAACTTTTTCTTACAACGATGTAATTTTTTGATTTTAACAACGATAAGTACATTTCAATAAATCTATCGTAGTTGTAATGTAAGAAATAATCAACCATACAGTTGTATTCTTTGAAGATTATATTTACGATCTCGAAAGATAACGCACTCTTTTCCACCGTATCATCTCTTATGATTATAAACAACAAATACACAGACGGCGTAAAGAGAATAATATGCACTATATCTTCATACTTGACAAACTCTTGTATAATGTGTCCGCTGTTGAGGGTAATATTATCCTCCCTAAATTGATAAAATATTTCTTCTATGATAAACTGATGCTGAAGAAAAAAGTACACACCATCATTGGTATACAACACATATGATATCATTTTTACAACATATATTTTAATATCGTAATTAAATGAGTTAAATCTGTCAATCAACAAATATATTATTGGATATTTTGCAATGATAATGTTAACATATCGAATAAAATGTTTACAATCCGAACTGTATTTTCGTTCCAACGTGTTTACAATATTTCCAATATCATGTTCCAATTTCGAAAGGTCCATTAAATCGGCTTTATTACAACAAATTAGACTTTTATACAATTTCACAATATCCTTTTTGAAATTATATTTTGAAAACATGATGATTGAATATATTTAAATTTTACTTTACATTTTTATTGAAATATTACGGTAACATATTATGTATCTGCTTCTTACGAATAACCTTAAAAAAGATTAGATTAGAGTCGAAAAACTGGCGAACAATTTAAACCGACGACATCTGTGACGATACCAAGTCCATAATGAATCAGATATGTGAATCAATTATTACCGATATTTTGTGTGATAACTCTGTTTATTTCTCCTGTTAAATTATGTTGTTTATCTATTACTTCATCAACATATAATTTAAAATACTCGTAACTTTTGTTAGATTCGAGTGAAGTCATAAGAACAATCTTTTGATGAGTTGATTTATATTTCGATTCCCATATTCTAAACTCAACTAATGCATCAAAAACATCGTTATTGTCAAAATATCGATCTAGAAAAACCATATTGAACGAACTCCTTTTTAATATATCAAAACAAGCTTCGAAACTTGTCACTATTTCACATTCGTTTTGTTTTATTTTATGTGATAATATTTTACAAGTTGACAACACATCATCTGCAATTAAAACTTTATTTGTTTCTATGAAACAGAGTTTTGAATTGATAAGACCAACCCCTTTTAAGAAATTGGAGCTTGTTTTACCTATATTTAAATTAGACATTATTTCAGCATATTCAATAATAGTGTATGTTTGCAAAGATATATTCATTGTTCCTGATAGACAAGTTGACTCCAATCTACTTGCTATATTAATGGAATTCCCGAACAATTGGAACTTTTTTGGATACATTATATATCCGCTATACACATCTCCGTTATGTACCCCGATCCGCAAAGAAACTGTATTATCGTTAAATATTTTCTGTAAAGTTTTTATATCTGAAAGTATCAAATTGCATAAATGAATAACATGCTTAGTATATTGCGATTTCTCTGTATTCGCTGAATACAATCCTCCAACAATTAAAACTGAATCACCAACTAATTCAACTTTTTCAATATCATCAAAAATATTTATTTTGTCATTCAAAAAACTATTATATTTTGTCATTGTCTCAAATATATATACCGGGTTTTGTTTTGAGCACCATTGTGAAAAGTTTACTATATCAAGCATACATATACAAGCATTTTTGTGTATTGTACAAGCTATGTTATCATGCGTAGTACATGATATTCTGTCTATTATATTTATTGATGAATTTAAGTTAGTATTGTCTAGGGCGTGTTCTGTTCCGTTCGAAACTTTTGCTTTTTTATTTGTTTGCAAATAATTGATCCATATGGATTTATTATGTTTTAATATTAATTCCAGATCATAATATTTCAACTTTTGTCCTATTTGTAAAACTAAAGGCTCTACAAATGTGTCTATGAAACATATCGTATCATGTGCGGAACTACTTAAAGATTCAAAATTTACATTATTTTCTTGATTTATTTTAAAAACCCAATTACAATGTATTTTAAATGGTTTCAATGTATGTGATAAATCAGCTAACTTTAAAAATAAAATAGAATATGTTATTGGGTTCTTTTCAAACTCTGTTGTAGTGATAATTGAAAGATTGTTAATATATGACATCATATATGTATGCAATGAGATATCTGTTGCAATTATAACATTATTCAAAAATAATGCTGTATTTGTATCCAACGAAATATTGAAACATTCTAAATATTGTTTTAGAATAACTTCCGACAGTTGTAAATGTTTGTTTTCATTGCACAATATATTATTGATAATAAAAGTTTTTTCAATATCCAACGAATTCTTTAAATTGTTTGAATGATCACATTTGCGATTAGCGACACCTTTATGCCCAATATCATGACAAATTGCTGCAAAAAGACAAAGTTTTCTGTAATTGTGTATTGATTTAGTATTTTGAATATTAGTTTTTACGAATAAATGCAACACAAATTCACAAACCTCATATATATGATATATGTTATGAAACGGAATATCATTATATTGACACATAATAAATCGAATCATTTTTCGTAAAACTTTACCTTTAATGAATCCAATAGACACAAACATTCTTTGAAAATCATTCTCAAGTTTCTCTTTTGATTTTGTTAGATACAAATAATCGTATTTCATATTTCTATAATTAGATTTCTTTTTTGTCGCTGGTTGACACTCTCACTATGATCAAGCACTACAATCAACCGTGAAAAAAACACGACCTAGAAGCGACTTCTATCATTATTGTTTATATATAATTGTTAATCATTAAATCTAAACAATGCTCAAATGTCCGCCCATTTACCGATATTACCGTATTCGTTCATCAAATAATGCATAAATGTATTTTCCATTGAATTCTTGATAAAGTCCTTGTACAAATCCACATCACATTTGTTACCTTTGAACGACAACAACTTAGTTCTTTCATCATATCTTATTTTTGTAATAGTAGCGAATGTAGTAGATTGGGTTTGGATTATAGATAATATCGGCGTAATATATTCTGATGGTAAATATATCAATACTTTTGCTTTAATCAATTGAAGTTGGTTCTTGTTCGTTAAAGCATCGTAAGGATTACAAGTTAACATTGTTAAATCAATTGAGTATATGATTACTCAATTATAAATATTTTTCAATTTTTATATACAATTTATATAACAAGAATGTATATAGCTTTTTTCATCATACATAAAAACTTTAAATTTATTAATGAAAGATATTTCACAACCATACGTACTGCTATATCGAATTGTGTAAATGACACAAACCATGTTCATATATTTTTCAATTCTGAAAGGGATGTTCGCAAATACGACAAATATTTTAGACACAGTCGATTCAAGTTATTCCATCACACCACATCAAACTACACAAACGACATTGATATGGCAAAAGTGTGTTACGATTTAAGCACAACATCAGGATACGACTATCATTGGATTATCAAATTACGCCCCGACTTGTTGATTTTTGACCCCAATATATTTGTCAATCTCAAAACCAAATATGACTCATCTTTCATACATACAAGGTGCAAATTTTATGTCGGTCCTTCAAATATGAAAAAACATAACAAATCCAATTGGGAATCCTTTGCTCACATAAATCACCATAAAGAAAAGTTAGTTATCGTAGACGATCAAATGTACATGATCCCATACACATTGCAGTACTTCGCGTTTACCGCTTCTGCAATGAATATAAACATACCAAATAACAACAATAACTACAAAACTTTACAAAATATATTCGCACAAAGCATATCTATAGCAGATATGGAAGACACGCCAGAAAAAAAACAAACCGTATTGTGGAATCATTTTGATATTCCCTTGAAAGTAAACGAATTTTATATTGTTTTGATGGATGATCTAAAAACATACAATCTTGTCAATATCGTTTGATTATTTCTTTAATCTATTCGATCTTCTCAATTTCGTATCTGCGCTATTCATCAACAAATAACCATAGTTCTTTTTCTCTTTGAATAACAATACTGTATGATTACAATCCGTTAAATCACCGTATTTATACCATGCGTTATCACTGAAATCCCATATATCAATACATAATCTGTAAATCTTACATATCTTTGTTATCTCATACTCGGATATTACATCGGATAAATTATATAATGTTTTGAAGCTGTTTATGTCACCAATGTTATAGTAAGATTCCAATCCCATATAATGCAAATAGTTCTTAATGGACTGTAAAAAGCTATCCTTCTTTGATACATAATACTTTGTATAAAGTTTACTCGAATACGGCAAAAAATATTTTTTACCCATATCCTTCTCTTGTGGTTTTGGATTTCTTATATTCTTGTCAGCGGAACTTTTCGATGTGGATGTGTTTCTTGGTGTATTAGAGACAACTTGTAATGTATCATTCACAATATTAACAGATGTGTTTCTTGGTGTTGTATTCCTTATTGGTGTTGTGTTTCTTTGTGTTGTGTTTACTGGTGTTGTATTCCTTGCTGTGTTAGACATTGGTGTTGTATTCCTTATTGGTGCGGTGTTTCTTTGTGTTGTGTTTACTGGTGTTGTATTCCTTGCTGTGTTAGACATTGGTGTTGTATTCCTTATTGGTGCGGTGTTAGACATTGGTATTGTGTTTCTTGGTGTTGTGTTTCTTTGTGTATTCCTTGGCGTGTTAGACATTGATGTTGTGTTTGGTGGTGTTGTATTCCTTGGTGTTGTGTTTGGTGGTGTTGTATTCCTTACTGTTGTATTATTCCTTACTGTTGTATTATTCCTTACTGTTGTATTATTCCTTAGTGGTGTTGTATTCCTTATTGGTGTTGTATTCCTTGGTGTTGTGTATGGTGGTGGTGTATTCCTTGGTGTGTTAGACATTGATGTTGTGTTCCTTAGTGTGTTAGACATTGATGTTGTGTTCCTTAGTGGTGTATTATTCCTTAGTGGTGTATTATTCCTTAGTGGTGTATTATTCCTTTGTGTATTCCTTGGCGTGTTAGACATTGAGGTTGTGTTCCTTAGTGTATTCCTTGGCGTGTTAGACATTGATGTTGTGTTTATTTGTGTATTCCTTGGCGTGTTAGACATTGATGTTGTGTTTGGTGGTGTTGTGTTCCTTACTGTTGTATTATTCCTTAGTGGTGTTGTATTCCTTGGTGTTGTATTCCTTAGTTGTGTTGTGTTCCTTACTGTTGTATTCCTTGGTGTTGTGTTTGGTGGTGTTGTGTTTGGTGGTGGTGAGTTTGTGGCATTGAAAAATGAATTCGTGGGTGAGTTTGTTGAGCGTTCTTTATCGCTCACTTGTTTTTTTTGTGAAGGCGGAACATTACCATTAGAAGTGTTTGATCTTGGTGATGATGTATTCTTTAATTCGCATTTTCTAAAATTTCCGTTTTCATCATATATGGTCGAACAAGGATAAAATCTGTGAGTGTTTCGTTTTTCGCAAGTTCTTTTTCTTTGTTGAGTGATATATGGTTCGTTAAGTCGTCTAAAATAACGCAAATTTATAGATTCACAACTCATCGGTTTTCTACCACAAGGCCCATAAGGCTCTAAATCCATGTTTTATGATGATGATGAGAAAATAAGTTAAAGAATTCTTATTTTCACAATTGTAGTTTTTTTATTACGATCGTAATGTGTTTGCTTGTTTGTTTACATAAATATTTGATAAAAAATAAGTAAAAAATATCACTCTTATTGAGAACATACAGCATTCTGACTACACGAACACACAAAGTTTACTACGAACACTTGTTCATACGGATTTTACCGGTTCTCTCACCAGTCATTATGGCGACCATCCAGTGTGAAGCATACATTGGAGACGGCAAACCTCATCAGGTTCGTCGTATCCAATGTAAATCGCGCTCTTGCATGCTCGTCACTGTGTACGATCAGCACATCATTTCGAAAGAGGTGAAGTGTTGTATACGACATTTGCGACCGGTGTGTGCTCAGGCGATCTCCGACGCAAAGACTGTAGAAGTCTTTTCCAAAGTGAAAGCAGGTACTTTCGAGTACTACGAGCCTTACGCTTTGGACAACATCAAGAATCTGCCTCCTGGAGGTAGATTTGTTCCGCTTCCAGTGGCACATGCTCCGCCTCCGGTGGTTCATGCTCCGCCCCCAGTGGCACATGCACCGCCTCCGGTGGCTGCTCCTGATGTTGCACCTCCACCTCCACCTCCACCTCCGCCGGTTTTACCAGCGGTTCTTGACGACAGGAAACACCCTTGTTGCATCTGTTATGATGACACAGAGGATGTTTTCTGCACATCTCACCGACACGCCATGTGTCAGGAGTGTTTCGAGAACCATGTTCTGGCCGAGACCAAGCATATCGATTTCAACGGCACTGTGAAGTGCCCGTTGCATCGTATGCGCGAGTGTGACTGCGAAGGATACACCGTAAGCTTCATCGCGAAGCATGTACCAGACAAGGTATTCACGGAGTACGATCGCAAACGCTACGAGGTCAAGGAGAAATCTTTAATCACTAAAATCGAAAACGACTTCAAGAAGAAGCTCGCTTTGGAACAGTCGATGCCTGAACTCCAGAAGAATCGCCAGCATGTGGTTGACAACATTTTGACACTTAGGTGTCCTAAGTGTTCTCAAGCATATCACGATTTTGACGGTTGTTTATCGTTGAGGTGTTCCAAGTGCAAGTGCTACTTCTGTGCTAAATGTCACAACATTAACAAGGACTCGATGACAAGTCACGACCATATTGCTACTTGTACGGTTGGTGGTAAGATGAATGGTGTGTTCTTTGCCACAAAGACCGAAATCTTCAAATTTCAGAACCATATGCGGACACAGAAACTCAAGCAATTTATAAGCGGTAGATCCGATAAGTTTGACCTGTTACACGCCTTAGGCAAGGATCTTGTCGATCTGAAGCTCGATCCACACGAGTTTTTCTGAGTGCTCTTAATTTCATCTATATAATTTCATCTATATAATTTCATCTATATAATTTCATCTATATAATTTCATCTATATAATTTCTATTTTTTTGTTCGGCAGAGTAACATAGATGGGTTTGATCGTCGTGTCGTAGAAACTCAATACATATGGTGGTTGAGAATCGTCTGAATCGTGTTTTTCGTTGTACTCCAATTTACCGTAATTAATTTCATCTTTTGAAACGGTGTATTTCACCTCCTTTCCAATATTATACCAAATATCATTCTTCTCTAACATCATGTATATGTCCGCTGCCGAGTAAGATGTGTTTTTCAAACCATCTTCCAAACGAATTTTGTATTTGTTACGATTTCTTGTATCTAGTTCTATAGTTCCATCCACATAACGATTATTATGATAAACATACACTTTCTTATTTACATAAGGATCGTTTCTGATGATTTCTTCGTCGGACAGGTTGTTAAAAACGGGTAATTTTATAATCTTGTTACTGTATCTTTCGTATTTCAAATGTTGCGTTAAACTGTGTTGCATCTTATAAGCGATTTTTGTCTTAAACTCATTGGATTCGTCTTTGTAGTAAGTTGCAACACTGTGTCTTAACTCGTTAATACCTAAGTTCTTCGCTCGTGTGTACCTTTCAAACATACGAATGATGTATTTGGACAGTTTTCCGTTCTTATATGGCACACCGTCTTCTTTAGTTATCAAATACTCTATTTTTGATTTGTTTTGATTCGTCATGTATTTATTCATTTTGTCTATATATTCTGTGACAAGTTTGCTAATGTCTGCATTTAGTTTAATTTTGAAGGTGCCTCTTAAATTGCTGTTTTTATAATCGTTTAAAATGATTTCGTATCGGTTATTTTCGTTTTCAAAAACATAATTAAAATTCACCCGGATAGACGGCTTTTTGGGCAATAATTTTAACAAACCGAGATTATCACGCAATATGTTTTGATTGATATAAATATGCATGATAAGTAAATCTTTCAATTCTTGCATACTTCTACCTTTTACCAAACTTGGAATCTTCAGTATTTCTTCCCAATCATAATAGGGAGCTTTTTTTTGCCGATCATCCTCCGCTTCCTTCGCTTTATTGGTAAGCAATGCAAACTGTTCACTAAACATCGAAATGTCTTCAATATTGTTTGCTAAGTCTACAATACTTTTCGGAATTGTGTTAATTGGGAATTTGTTTTTCGAACTCAAATTGTGTAATTTGAAAAGTATATGCAAAAACATCTTATTCTTTTCCGTTATATCGGTATATCTTTTTGGATATTTATAAACATTTAACAAATTTTTTGTTCTGTGTTTGTGTCGATCTAATCTAAAAAACAAATTGTAAATTGCTCTTGTGTAGTCGTGTCTGCCCTGTTCTTTCGTTATATCTGTTCGATTATCATACATTAAATTCTTGTCAATCATATACATGTATGTATTAATGACATGATCCATTGATATAAACGATTCGTTTGCTCTTTCTATCTCATACAATGGCGTAGGAGAGGTGTTCTGTCTCTGTTCTGGTGTTCGTCTTTTCTGCATGGGAATGGGTACTTGTTCTTGTTGTGGAGCGTTCGTTTGTTGATAGCTCGTGCTTTGAGTATTCGTTTGTGGAGCATTCGTTTGTGGATAGCTAGTTTGTGGAGCGTTCGTTTGTGGAGCGTTCGTTTGTTGATAGCTAGTTTGTGGAGCGTTCGTTTGTGGAGCATTCGTTTGTGGATAGCTAGTTTGTGGAGCGTTCGTTTGTGGAGCGTTCGTTTGTTGATAGCTAGTTTGTGGAGCGTTCGTTTGTGGATAGCTAGTTTGTGGAGCGTTCGTGCTTTGAGCATTTGCTCTTTGTTGTTGTCTTTGGTTCTGTTGATTAGGAGACACATATGGTGATAATAATGTGGGTAAAGATGGAGACACCGACGGTGATCGAAACGGCTGTTTGGTTTTGCTTTTGTTTTTGTTCCGTGCGTTTTCATTGGTTTTAATTGGATTGTCAATAATTTGGTTTTCAATATTATTTATTTCAGACTGCAAAACCAATTTTACATTTTCGTTATCAATATTGGTTAATATATTTCTTAATTTATTTAATTTGGATTCCAGAATATCTAGCTGTTCTTTTTGCCGATAATAATACTCTTTGTAGTTATCGGAAGGATAGATATTCTTGTATCGTTTGTCTTTGACGAATGTGATCTTTTGAGGATTGATAAGGTATCTGTTTCTTCGATTGTTCAAACATTTGATGATCATCGCTTTCTCTGGATTGGTCCAGTTGTACTTCGGATCATACAGTGTCTTCTTCCAAACACATTTACCTTTGTCGATCGCATTGAGAATTCGTTGTCTGGCAACTTTAGTTTTATTACGATCGTAACTTTCTTTGGAACGCTGAGCATCTGATGTTTTTGACATATCAAGCATTGATTATCATGATGAAATATTTTAAAAAATGAATATATAAAAAGAATAAATGGAAGAGTATAAATATAGTAAAACAAATATAGAACTATCAAAATTAAAACTTACAGATCAATTAATTAAATTATTAAATAAATTGGTAAAAAAAGGATGCAGCGAAACTGTTTTCAGTAGGTTCCCTTATTATAATGATAAAAAAATTAAACCAGACAGAGTGCTAGCGCTATCTAAAAAGGAAGGTAATTGTGTAACATTCGCTTATTACATGAAAGAGTTACTTAACCAAAATAAAATTAAAGGATACATCGTGGGCGGAAAACCCCCTCCTAAATTCTCTAGATCGGGATACAGAGACATAAGCCATGTGGGTGTTGTTGTTCCATATAACACAGGGTTCGTTTTGTTCGATACGGCGTTCTATTTTGACAAAGCTATCATATTGGATGAAAAAAACAACTACGAAACATGCAAATACTTTACAAATGTATACAGTAAATCCGTAGACAAATGGTGTTTTATTAAAGAACGAGACAGAATCCAAGTGTATATAAACGACAACAAATTAGACGCTTATTACGAATTAAAAGAACTGCTGAATCCTTCTAAATCGATAACATTACACACCAACCGAGCCGATAGAACCGTGTTTAGATGTGAAGTGGACAAATCAATGCATTCGAAATTTTACTATAAGATAAATATGTATAATAATAGTTTAAGCGTATATTCGTTGAACCAACATAACACCGCAATAGATGTATCGAATTTCTTCAACGAAAATGAAAAATTAAATGAAACAAAACTAAAAACATGGATACACCATTTAAATTTGCTCGTATCTCAAAAACGACGAATGTACAAGGATCTTAAACTTTTTCTTTCAAAGAATTATCCATTTGTTATATAAAGAGTTCGTCAACAATTTTTCACAAACAGGATCTATTATAAGTCTTGTTATGGCGCTACGCAATGGTCTGGCACCATAATCGGTATTCATTCCTTCTTGATAAATTTGATGTCTCGTTTCATCCCTTATAACTATCTGGATTTGATGCGATTTGTAAATGTCTTCAATGAAATCGTCAATCATAACGTTGGCAATAGCAATGATCGAATCGGAAGACAGATATTCAAACGGCAAGATACAATCAATACGGTTCAAAAATTCAGGTCTAAATGTATATTTTAATTCGTCGTGAATGTCGGTCAGATTGTAAGTACACTCAATATTCTTGTCATCGTTTGTTTGAAATCCTAATGATTGTTTTTGTTTGTGAGTAAAACCAATGTTCGATGTGAATATAATGATAGTGTTCTTGAACGAGTATTGATTTCCGATACTATCCGTAAGAATACCGTCCTCCAAGATCTGTAACAACGAATCGTAAATCTTGTAATGGGCCTTCTCTATTTCGTCAAACAACACGATTGAGTACGGATTGCGTTTCACCGCATTTGTCAATCGCCCGCCCTCTTCAAACCCAACATATCCCGGTGGAGAGCCAAGTAACGAAGAAACCGTATTCGGTTCTTGATATTCACTCATATCGAATCGGACAATGTTATGTTCTCTAGAACCAAAGTAGTAATCAGCCAACAAATTAACTGTTTCTGTTTTCCCGGTACCAGTGGGACCCAAAAACATCATGGACGCAATCGGTCTGTTCGCATTATAGAACCCACATACATGTCGTTTCAATGTTTTGATGATCGTATCAATAGCGGTGTCTTGACCGATTATCTTGTTTTTCAAACTCACATCCAATCTCATAATGTTTTTGTCGTCCTCTATCTTCAAAGGTATGTCGATTTGTTGTTGAAGGACTTTTTGAATGTCTTCTACTCGAATGATATTATCATCACGAACTTCTTTTTTGCGATCGATAATCATTTTTGAACACGCCTCATCCATTAAATCGATCGCCTTATCCGGAAAATTACGATACGATAAAAATCGATACGATAATTCTACACAAGTGGTCAAAGTATCATCGTTTATAACACACGAATGATACTCTTCGTATAGTGGTTGTAAGATTTTCAATATTTGAAATGTTTCTGCTTTTGAAGGTTCGTTTACATATACCGGTTGAAAGCGTCGTTCAAACGCTTTATCCCGAACAAAATATTTACTATACTCGTCCAATGTAGTCGCACCAATACAATGAACTCTACCTCTCGCCAGTCCCGGTTTCAGAATATTCGCAATGTTTAAACCAACATTTTCGTTACTGGATGATGTGTTTTTATCACCAGTTAAAACATGAATCTCATCAATCATCAAGATGATGTCGTCATTGTCGTATATCTCGTCTAAAAATGACGTTAATCTTTTCTCTATAGATCCTCTCTCCTTCGTCCCCGCAATCAAACCAACCGTGTCCAACAAAAGAATCTGTTTGTCGATTAGATCATGATGACATGTTTCATCAACAATTGATTTAGCTAACGCTTCCGCAATCGCGGTTTTTCCGACACCCGGTAGACCAAGCAATAACGGATTGTTTTTAGTTCGTTTCAAAAGAATCGATGTAATATTTTTTAATTCTTTTTCACGACCATGTATCGGGTCAATTTTGTTTTCTTTCGCTCGTTCATTTAGATTGATTGTAAATTGGTCGATGAAAGATGTTGACATTTATAACAATTTTTATATAAATAATATAATCTTTATATCTTTATATAAGGATATTACATTTCTAGAGATGGATTGGTGTGACGAACACGAAAACTTGTTGAAAGAATGGGCAGAAAAAGCACGATTTTATTCTTGGATGCATCACAAAACAAGTGCAGACTATAATCGGTTGAACAGTTATCTAACATTACCTTTGATTATTATTTCTACAATAAATGGGTCAGCAAATTTTACCTTGGTCGGCAACAAATCTAGCACTTTTTTTTACTCTACAATGTTTCCACTCGTTATTGGTACAATGAGCATAATTACAGCAGTGCTGTCATCCTCCACAAAATTCTTAAAAACCGCTGAATTAAAAGAAAAACACATGTTGTTTTACAGACAATTTAATATATTAGTTAGAAACATATGTTTGGAATTGAGTTTACCAAGAGAACAACGAAAACCGCCATCCGAAATTTTGAATATCAACAGACACGAATTCGATCGGATGGTAAACGAAGCACCAAATATACCAGAACATATCATTATCGAATTCAACAAACGATTTCCTTGTTCAAAAAACAAACCAGAAATCGCTAATGTTTTCGATAAGATAAGTATTCATGGTAGAGACAAAGACCTCAAAGACAGAGAGACTTACTTCAAGACAATGCGACAATTTAGAAAATGGCGCAATAGTCAAACTATCATCTCAAACAGTCTATATACCAATGAAAACACAGAGTTAAATAAGAACGAAAGTAGATCGAACGGTATATATATTGTAAAATCAGAAACAAATGAAGATAATGTTTAAAAATATTTTTTTTATATAAATTCTATATCTGAAAAATAATTTTCACATCCAATTAAATATATTTTATATTTTTTTTTGTCCCTCCTCAATATACTCATTATATTGAGGTGAGTATAGGTATATGTTTATATTTAAAAATTATAATATTGAGACATATAAATGATATACAAATGTAAAGAATGTAATTATGTCTCAAAAAGATTGTCCAATTTAGTAAGACATCAAAATAGATTGTATCCTTGTAACAAGACTTTCAAAGTGAATGTATGTAAGAGAGAAGAAGATAATAATCTTAATTATAATGAACAAAATAACAATGTTGGTGAACAAAATAACAATGCTAGTCAACATAATAACAATGTTGGTCAACAAAATAACAATGTTGGTCAACAAAATAACAATGTTGGTGAACAAAATAACAATGTTACTGAAATTAACGACAATATAAAATTTCAATGCTTAAAATGTAAGAAAGAACTTTCTTCTAATCAGCGATTAAAAACACATGAAAAAACATGTAATGGACTAGAACCAAAACAATGTAGAATTTGTTTGAAGATATTTACTACACAACAAGGTAAGTTTCAACATATGAAATATGTAAAATGCAGTGCTTCTATATCTCCTTCTTCGGCGTCTAATACCACAAATAACATCAATAACAGTACAACCAATAGTCATAATAATATCAATATCGACAATAGCAATAACAGTGTAAACACAAACAATATTCAAATTAACATCAGAGCAGACTTTGATAAGATTACAAACGACCACATCCAAACCATTGTCGCTCAACTGAAACAAACCGACTATTTACAGATGATATCAGACAACATTGACATAGGGAAATATGTTATCCCCAGAACGATGGAACAAATATACTTTAACGACCAGTTTCCAGAAATGCAAACTCTCAAAAAGGAACGACGGAACGACAAGTTAGTAGGGGTCCATGTCGGTAACGGAAAATGGGAAAAACGATTGGTCGATGATATTTACAATAATATTATCGGTCGGGTGGAAGATTTCCATAACAAATACTTCCAATTCATTGAGGAGAAATACAAAGATGTTAAGGTAGGTAGTGCCAGGTGGAAACAAATTATGCGACCTATTAAAACATTCGGCAACACCATGTTATGGTACGAAGGTTTCAGTGGTGACAATATAGAGAATATGGGTATCCAACTAAACTATCCGGATGAAGACGACGAGGAAATCGAAAAACTGCGAGAAAAACGAAACAAAGAAATGGAACAACTTATAAGTGAAAAAGTGTACGAAGAAACATTGTTAAAAGAAAAAGCTTGTATTCGATAATGTATTATAAATATTTAGGCGGAATCATTTTTTAGATATCTGATCGGGTGGGGGTTTTATCATTTATCCATACATTGTGGTGTTTTTTTGTGACAGCACATATATCGTGTTAAAGTTCTTGACTGTTTTGTTCGTGGATCGATGTAAGATATTTCTTTCTTACAGTGTTTGTTACACTTAAATGTCATCAATATAGTAAAGTAATTAACGCTATTATCCGTCAACCGTTTACGCAAGGAGCTCATCTGAATAAGAAGACAATATTCGATGTTCAATATCTTTGGAAACATTGGTTCTACCGGTTTCTGTTTCATTAAATCATTCACTTTTTTGTCTTTGAATTGAATCAACCAATACACCAACTTTGTTGGATCATTTTTGACAAACTTAACAAGGTCTGACTGTATTTGATGAGAATTACAGTATATCTCAGGAAACGATTTCAACAAATTCTTCTCTTCTAAAAATTCAATGAACTCCAATTTAATCTTGTCATTGCTTATAACATCTTGTAGTTTTCCTTTGAAAAAGTACATTTTGTTAATCCATATCTTCTTATCGATAATGTATTGATTATATTCTGCATTGTATTTCGTCTCGATCTCTTTGTATTTACTTAATACCGAATCCAAGTAATCGTCGCTCAGAATATCCGGATCGATCTCGTTTTTTAATGCTTCGTACTTGATCGACATACAACACATATCACTGACATTTTCTTTCACTAATTTATCAATACAATTTTGAAAATAAGCGTTGAACATTAACAGATTACCGTTGAACGGCACACCCGTGATTTCGCTATGGTCATTGATACCAATATACAGTTTGTAAGTGTCATCATAATTTGAGTTATGAAACGAACTTACATATCGTGGAACATAAACATAAATATACTTTTTGATGTTTTCTAAGATTAATTCGTTAAAACCCTTCAGTAACACACAACTGGTAATAAACTCCTTTAATTCTTTTCTGGTATACATTTCGAACAAATTGGTTTTGAAACAGAACTCTTTGTATTCAACATTTATGGTTTCGTGATGGTCCATTATATCACCCAGAATAAACATGATTAATATTTTTCTAAAAGTATTATTGATGATTCTTTATTCAACATATATCAATTTTTAAATGAAAAGTATTTAAACAGATACTTACATAAAAATATGGTGAGAGCATATGTTTGATGACCCCCCGGGATAGAGTGTTTTCCTGTGTGTTTTGTAGTCAAAACAATAGTCAAAAAGTTTTTATCTCTTCATAGCTCAGATGGTAGAGCGGAGGACTGTAGTGTTTTTATGGTTATCCTTAGGTCACTGGTTCGATTCCGGTTGAAGAGATCAAAAAACAAATTTCAGACTGTTGGTCTACAATTTGCCTTTTTAGCTTAGTGGTAAAGCGTTCGCCTTGTAAGCGAAAGATCGCAGGTTCAATCCCTGCAAAGGGCACTTTTTTCTGATTTTACATCACCAATGTAAATGATTTAGGATTTTCCTTGTTGTAAGAGTCCACAATTGTGCAGATATTGTTGGTTAACTCTTTTCGTGAAAAGATGTTCCAACCGGTCAAGCTTCCTAGCATTTTATACCCGCCGTATTTTTTGAACTCTTCGTCCACTATATTTATCAGGAGTTCGCTGTCAAAATTGGGATATTTTTGTAACACATCCTTGTGTAGAATGTTTTTACACACTTGTTCGGGAGGAGGGTTTTGGAACGACATTGCTTCCATCATTGTGATTGATTACTTTGTGATATATGTTTTATCAATTTTTTTCTTGATATAAAAAAATATGGAACACAATAATATAACACACCAAGAAATGGAGATAATTGCTCTTTTATTAGAACTATTCAATAGTTTTGACAAGTATTAGAATAAGGAATGGACGAGTGGTGTAAAAATATCCGAACATTACTGTCATCGTATCGTTTGTATCCCATAGTATAGTCGACTGTGATCACCTCGTTGGTAGTGGCGCATGTGAAATCATACACACCCATCGCTATTGCGATTTTCCCGGTTATGTGTATCTGGTGATTCCTAAATAAGACATCTTTCCAACATTTTCCACCGTTGATTGCGAATCCACTGTCTTCACGATACCCGTCCTCCACATTTCCGTCGCCCACAAAATAAGACAACGCGTCTTCCTTTGTTGGACGGAATCTTGTCTCACTCGCTTTAGTTGGTTTGAACAACACCTCATCATCGTCATAAGCGTATAATTCTGTAATCGCATCAAATGCGACTGTCACAAAATCCTCTCCGTTTGTATAGTTTTTGGAAATGTTCGTGATTGCATTTGCCCATTTTTGTTGACATGTCTTTATATCTTTCCTACTTAACATTGTTATTATATACAATTATTAACTCTCCAATATTTTAAATGATGTCCAATGATACGATCTCCGCATTCTTACTTATTCTGTTCAACTCCTTCCCTATAGAACCTGTTCCAGAGAACAACTCCAACATACGCATTTTATCATGATGGAAACATAATGTTTTGTTGTCCATTCGCAGAAAAAGTATCTAAAGTTTTGTTATCTTACTATATGTAGAATACGATCAAAACATTACAAAAAAAGTGTTTTAGGATAGGTGTGTTGAGTTAGGGTGTATAAAAGTATTTAAAAAATAGTTATAATATAGTATTTGTAATAAAGTGTATTACCGATATTATAAAATTAATTTTTTTATTTATCAAATGTTGTTGGGGAAACACGAAGGCATCGTGTCCGAGTGGTTAAGGAGTGGGTCTTAAGCACCCATGGGCGTTTGTCCGCGTAGGTTCGAACCCTGCCGATGCTATTTCCTTTGTCCCCAACCACATTTGATACATCAACCATTAAAATTTGATATTTGATATATGATATCTATTATATATCTATTATATATATGAATTTCAAAACTTCATCTGAAGACTTACCTATCCAAAAAACAGATACACCATCCATAAGTTTAAAAAAATGTTCTCGTTGTAAAAACTTTATGATGGTTTAAATTTTAAATTTAATCTTAAAAATCTATCGTATTCAAAACAATGTATAACCTGCCAAAAAAAACAATTGGAATATGTTATGAAACATTACAATAAAAACAAAGATAATGAGGAATACCAAGATAAAGTGAAAGGGTATCGAGACAAATACAGACAATCTGAAACATTTCAACAATATCGTGAAAATCGAAAACAAGACGAAGAAGTGAAAGAACAAAAAAATAAATATAATAGAGATTGGAGAGCCAATAATATAGAAAGAGCAAAAGAAAGAG
>Ga0209713_10000301_pt1 | contig 27466 bp, 6 predicted proteins | sample ArcOceMetagenome_3_FD_187444 | JGI IMG/M metagenome (GOLD analysis project Ga0209713, IMG submission 187444) | Marine eukaryotic phytoplankton communities from Arctic Ocean - Arctic Ocean- Svalbard ARC20M Metagenome (SPAdes) (version 2) | ecosystem: Environmental > Aquatic > Marine > Oceanic...
ACCTACCAACCAACCTATCAATCAACCCACCTACCTATCTATCAATCTATCTATCTATCTATCTATCTATCAACCAACCAATCATATAAAATTTCACAACACCCCCACCACCCACACCACCCACCCCAAGAGCGGCGGTCCCGTCCCGCCGCCCCCGTAGGGAGGCTCAGCAAGTAACGAACGAAACATATGCCGGGAAGCTTCACTTTGGCCTGCGTGCGGTGCTTGCGCCTCCCCACAAGCTGCAGCGCTGCGGAGCCGGTGATGCGTTAGAGCTGAGCCGCTGAGTCGCATGGCAACGGCGCGGCAGCCGGCCACGCCGGCGGGCTTCCCAGTCAAGCAGCGCGCGGCCGAGCTGCCGTTCATGCTCGAGCTCGTCCGGGTCGCGCAGCCCGAGGGCGACTCGCCGCCGTCGCCGCGCCGTCCCAGCTCCGCTCGTGCTGCCACGAAGTGCCTGTCGCCTCGCTTCGCGGCGTCGCACCCCTCGGTCAAGCAGCAGTACTCCCGGCTCTCGATGCGCACCCCCGACGCCGACGGCGCCGTGCTCTTCCGCCCGCTCTCCGCGCGTGCTCCCACGGCGCGGCCCTGGTCGGCGATGCCAGCAGCGGCGGCTCCCGCGCCGTCGCCGTCGCCGCGCGTCGCGAGCGCGCCGGCCGCACGACCGGTCGTCGAGACGTTCCGGCCGATCCAGCCCTCGCCGTCGAACGCGACCGGCCGGGTGTCGCCGCGCCTGAGCGCGGCCCGCAGCCGGATGGCCGTCCTGGCGGTCACCGCCTACCCGGCCGCGGCCGCGACGCCGTCGGCCGCGCCGTCGCCCGCCGAGGCGTGGTCGGCGCGGCGGAGCCCGCGACCGGGCGTCAAGGCGAAGCGTCCGAGCTCGGCCTTCGCCGGCGGCGGCGGGCCCTCGGACGTCGAGGCGGCGCTGGCGCTGATGCGGCGGCTGCGTCTCTTCGAGGACGAGCCCGAGCCGCAGCTGAGGCTGCTCATCGCGCACGCGACCGTGCGCACGTACGAGCGGTACACCGTCGTGGCGCGCGAGGGCGGGCGCGGGCCGGTGATGAGCCTCGTCGTGCACGGCTCGATTGTGCGCTGGGTCTCGCCCGAGCGCAGCTGGCTGGTGGCGGGCGACACGGCGCCGCGTGAGCTGCCGAGCGGCGAGATGTGGGGCGAGGAGGCGCTGCTCGGCGAGCTGCTCTTCTGGAGCCCGGCCGACACGATGCCGGGCGCGCTGCGCCGGCGCAGCTCCTTTGGCGCCGACCCGTCGCGAGGGCGCGAGCGCGAGCGCGCGCGCGCCTCGAGCAGCGTCGACTCGTCGGGATCGACGCCATCCGCCAACGGCAACGGCGGCGGCGGCGGCGGCGTCTCGGCCGAGGCCTCCGCGGCGGCGGCGATGTGGGGCGCTCCCAGCAAGCGCGGCGGCGGGTCGGGCGAGGCGGCGGCCTCGCGCAATGACGCGACCTACCAGGCGGTCGACAATGCGACGCGCGTGCTGCTGTGGGCGCCGTCGGTCCTCGCCAAGCTGCGCCACTCGCTGCCGCGGGCGGTCGAGGCGGCGAGGCTGCAGCTGTGCATCAATCTGCTGCGGCCGCTCGCATTCTTCAAGAACACCCCCGCGGCGACGCTCGAGGTGGCGGCTGGCCTCTTTGTGCCCAAGTTCTGCGCCGCCTCTCAGCTGCTGCACGCGGCAGCCGACGCCGCCGACAGCATGGTCGTGCTTGCCGAGGGCCTGGTGCGACTCGACTACCCCGCGCGGCAGCAGCGGCCCGCGTGGACAGACGACGTCACGTCTCGCGGCAACACGCCGTGGTTTGGCACCGAGATTCTCCACTCGGCGTCGCGCGGCCGCCCCGCCACCGCCGTCGCTACCGACCCTTGCAAGCTGCTGCTGCTGCCGCAGTCGAACGTCGACCGTTTCAAGGAGCTGCTGCCGCAGTTCATCGCGCTCGCCTCGGCCAACAAGGAGGCCGAGGCGGCGGCGGCGCGCTCGCAGCCGCTGCAGGGGGACACGAAGGCCTTCCTGCGGCCGCCCGTCGCGATCATCGCTCGAAGGTGGGAGAAGGTTGTCGAGCAGCTCCTCGCGCGCGCCGCCGACGGCTTCCAGCAGGGAACCTTCAGCCTGCGAACGGCGGCGTACGAGGGGCACGGCGCCAACCCTCGCGGGCCCGCCAAGCCGGTGGAGACGTCGGGAACCACCTACGGCGCCACCTGCGGCGTCGCGCCGAGCTGCGCGGCATGCGGCTTCTCCGAGTTCGAGACGGCGCTCGGCGGCAGCGGCGCCGGCGGGCCCAGGCCGCCGCAGCCGCCGGCGGGGGGCAGCACGGGGGGCAGCACGGGCGGCGGCAGGCCGCGTCTGATGCGTGGCTACACGACTTGCGTGCAGCTCTCGGCAGACAGCGTCTCCGACCGCGTCTCCGGCATCATGAAACCCACGGCGCAGGGCGGGCGGCGCGGGTCGGTCGCGGTGCGCGACGCGGCGGCGGGCGAAGGTGACGCAGCCGGCGGGAAAGGTGGAGGAGGCGGGTCGCCTTCGCCGCCGCGCACGCTGCAGCGCCAGCAGACGTCGGCGAGGCCAGGGTCGGCCAAGGCGTCGTCGCCTGGCCTGAAGAGGGGGAAGTCGGCCGTGACGTGGCTCGGGGTGGCCGATGCCATCGAGCTCATCTGACTTCTGCGAATGGCGGGCGCAATTTAGGCGAGCATGCTTTATTGTTTGTTCTTCATGGTTTGTTTGTCCGTTAAAGTAGGTGTTATGGCTCAGTACATCTGCATCGACTGCTGATCGGTGCCCCACCACGGCCTCGCCGCGTTGCCGCGACCCTGCGGCCGCCACGCGGCGCGCGTCGCCGCGTCGAGCGGCGCGGCCGGCGCGAAGCGGTCGAGAGGCGGCGCCGCCACGAGCCGCCAGCGCATCACCGTGCGGTCGGCGCCGCCGCCCGAGATTGCGCCCGCGTCGGACGCGAGGAAGCGCGCGCACGCGAGGTGCGAGCAGTGGCCGGTGGCGACGCGCGCCGGCGCATCCTCGACGACGCACGGCGCGTGGAAGAGCTTGAGAAGCCCAAAGTCGTCGGCGGTCAGCATCAGCGACCCGTCGGCCGAGCGGTGCGCGGCGTTAACGTCGGAGCCGTCCGAGCTGTCGGGCCAGATGCCGAGGACGGGGAAGCCGAGCACGCACGTCCACGTGTGCCACGCCGTGTCCGCGAGCAGCTGCTTCGCCTGCGGCTGCCGCTTGGCCGACGGCATCGCCCAGCAGAGTTGCTCCTTGGCGGCGCAGTTGGACATGAGCAGCCGCCCGTCGGCCGCCCAGTCGAGGTGCGTGACGGTGGCCGTGTGGCCCTTGCAGCGGCTCCGCAGCGCGAGGCTCAGCCGCAGCTCGCCACTCGACCAGTCGACGACGATCTCGTAGATGTCGATGACGCGGTCGTGGCCGGCGCACGCGAGCATCCCGCCGCGCAGCCCGGCGCGCGGCGCGAACTTGACGTCCTCGATCGGCCGCTGGTTGTTGCGCACCGCCGTCGCGACGCTCGATCGCATCGTCGCAGAGCCGAGGGCGCCGCCGCCCGCGCCGCCGCCGACGGGCGCGGGCTCGTCGGCGGCAGGGACGGGCGCGGGGCGCAGCAGCGCGAGGGAGCCGTCGTCGAGCCCCGCAGCGATCAGCTGCGCGTCGGAAGAGTAGTCGACGCAGCGCGCCGCCGCGGGCAGCCGGCACGCCTGCAGCGGCACCGTGTCGGCCGCGCGCCACAGCAGCAGCTGCCTGTCGGCGCCGCAGGTGGCCCACACGTCGGCGCGGCTCGGGTGCGGCGCCACGCCGGTCACGTCGCCAAAGTGGGCGCCGAGCAGCTCGGTGGCGCCGCCGCCGCCCAGCCGCCAGATCGAGCAGCGCGCAGTCCCCACCACCAGCGTCGGCACCGACGCGGCCGTCGGTGCGCCGCCCGACGGAGAAGACGAAGGCGCCGGCGCGACGAGGGCGATGGCACGGATGGCGCCCGCCGTGCCGAGCATCGCTGCGGGCAACGCCGCGTTGGCCGAGACCGCCGAGGGCCCCGCGCGCTTCTTTGCAGCGGCGCCGCCACCGCCGCCACCGCCGCCACGCGCGGCGCCCGCGCCTCGGCCGGCACCGATGGCGGCCGCCGCCTCCTCGGCTGAAGCTGCGACGGCCGCGGCCGCGGCGACCTTGCCGCCCTGCGCCGCCTTGAGAGCGTCAGCCACTCGGTTGGACTGCTTCGGCGGAGCCGCCTGCCGCGCTGCCGCTGCGAGGCGGCCGCCACCGCCGCCCGCCCGCGCCGTCGCCGGGGCGCCACCGCTGCCGCCGTCGCCGCCCCAGCCACCGAGCAAGGCAGCGACGCCGCCCGCGTTGCGCAGCCTGTCGACCGCGTTGCCGCCGGGGCCGCCGGGGCCGCTCGCAGCGGGGGCGCCGGACGATGGCAGCTGCGCCGCGGCCTCGGCGGAGGCGTCGACGCCGAATGAGTACGTGTGGACTCGCTCGACCTCGCGGCTGTTCTGCTGGCGTCGCCACAGGTGGACCGCGCCGTCGGCGCCGCCGGAGACGACCCCCGACGGCGTCGCCAGGAGCGATGTGACGGCGCTGTCGTGGGCGAGGATGACGCGGTGCGCCGCCACGGCGGTCGGAGCATCGAAGAGGAAGATCCGTCCGCCGCCGCCGCCGATGAGGGTCACGCCCCACGGCACGCCGCTGGGCGACGAGAAGGCGTCGCCGCCAAACGCGACGGCCGAGAGGCTCTTCGGCTGGTTCTCGCCGCCGGTGCGGCCCAGCTTGAAAGTGAGCGACCACGGCGACCTCGGCTCGCGAGGGCGCAGCCGGTTGGCGAAGGCGGCGGCGCCGCGCGGCGCCTCGGCTGGCTTGCCAAACGTCCAGAACTTTGGCGCGGCCGAGACGCCGACGGTGACGAGCATGAGCGACCCATCGGCGAGCGGCTGCGGCGCGACTGCCAGCTGGTGGATGCCGAGTGGATGCTCCTTGAGCGTCGGCGCCGAGATGAGCAGCTCCGGCACCGACCGGCCGTCGGAGGTCTTCTTGCCCCACCGCCACACGCCGAGCGTGTGCTGATCGTCGGTGCCGATTGCAAAGAGGAGAGTGCCGTCGGGCGAAAAGGCGGCGGCGCACAGCGAGCGCTGGTAGAAGGGCCGCGTCGAGACGCCGTCCTTCTTGGTCTCGTCGAAGACCTCGCCGATGCGGCCGCAGACCTGCTTGCGCGTGTTGACGTCCCACACCGCCAGCCACGGGTGCGTGTTGGCGACGGCCGACGCCACCTGCCCCGTGACGGCGAGCTGGCCGCCTGGGTGCAGCGCGACGCAAGAGATGTCGTCGTCGTGCGCCTCGAAGTAGCTCTGGGCGGCGCTGCGAGGGTCGTAGACGATCGCGAGCGCCGCCGTGCAGTAGAGCAGCCGGCCGTCGGCAAGGACGCACAGATTGGGCGCGCGGTTGTGCTTGCCGAGGCCGTTGTAGCCGTAGGCAAACTCTCGGCGCAGCATCGTGTCGGGCAGAGTCGCCGAGCGCGTCACGAGGTGCGGCTCAAAGCCCGACGGCAGCTGCACCGGCGTCGTCGAGAATCGATACTTGATCAGGTCGGGCAGCGCCGATCGCGGCGGCGCCGCCACGTGCCGCACGCCCTTGCGGCCGCTGCCGCGGTCGAAGGGGCCGTCGGCCACCACCGCCGCGTCGCGCGCGTCGCCGCCCGCGAGACCCGCCACCGCGCCGCCCGCCGTCGCCGGCTGCAGCGTGCCGCCTGCAGGCCGCACCGCCGTCGGCCGCGCCGCCACGCCCCGCGCTGCCCGCCCTTGGCCGCCATAGCCTCCGCCACCAAAGACCTCGTCGGCAGGCGGCGGAGGCGGCGGAGGCGGCGGCGCTGCGCCAGGACGGCCCATGCCGGCGGGCATCCGATCGCCCATGTGCCGCTCGTGCGGCCGCTCGGACTGACCAATGTAGTGGGCGTCAGCGGGCGTGTGCGGGCAGAGCAGCTCGATCAGAGCCTGCACGTCACCGCCGCCGCCGCGCCTCCAGATCGCACGCAGCGGCGCCGCGCGCAGGAAGGACGTCTGTGGCGTCCGCTGCTGCTCTTGCTGGCTGCGCCGCGGCTGCGAGGGAGGCTGCCTCGCCGAGGCGCCGCCGCCGCCGCCGCCGCCACCGGCGCCGCCGCCGCCTGCCAGCTGGTGCTGGGCGAGCGGCTGCAGCGCAGCGCTCAGCTGGCCCTCGGTCAGCCTGGCGGCCACCGGCTCCACCGAGCGCAGCGCGCGCAGGAGAACGATCTGGCGCGACGCGCACTGCTGCTGCGAGAGGTTCATCGTGACTCGCTCCGAAGGCGGCAGCACCGGTCGCACCCTCGCCTCCACTCCGAGGCAGTGGTTGAGCTGCTTCACCGCCAGCAGGACCGCGGCCTCCTCCGCTTCTGCCTCCGCCTCCGCCGCCTTTGCCGCAGCGCTGGCTGGGCGCTGCTTGCCGAGCTGGCGCCCTGGCGGTGGCAGCGGCGCAGGAGGAGGCGCTGAGTTCTGGGCGTCGAGCGGCGGCTCGTTCTCCAGCGCATCGTACGTGTCGTAGCCGCCGCGCCCTGGCGCCGCACGCCCGGCCGCGAGCGGTGCGGCCGCCGCGAGAGGTGCGCGCGCAGCCGCTGCCGCCACGTCGGCCAACCCGCGCGCTGGCGCTGCGGACGGCGCGCCGCCGCCGTATGCCGTGCCCCAGGCCTCGCGGGGCTGGTGCCGGTTTGGATCCGGAGGCTGCCGGGCGTCGTACGGGTGTGCAAACGGCCGTGCCGGTGCGGCGGCGCGCGTGGGAGCCGCGACAACGGCCTCGGCAGCAGGCTCGAAGAGGGCCTTGGCGAAGGCTGTGCAGTTGACCTCGCCGGCGTACGGGCCTGCGACTGCATCGAGCCGCACGACGGCGTGGTGGTCGAAGAGCGCGCGCAGCTTGGCGTCGTCCATGCCCGGCGCGACGCTGCGAACCGCCTGGCAGAAGCCGTGGTAGCCGAGCGCGCCGAAGCCGTCGTCAGCGCAGGCACGCAGCGCGAGCTCCAGCGTGCGCTGCGGGCCGCGCCCGCTCTTGGAGCGCTGCTCGGCTGCGAAGACGATCATCTTCTGCAGGTCGGCCACCGTCGGACCGCGTGTGCTGGCGTCGCGTGCGTGGTTGCGATGCATCGTCTGTTTAGACGTCCGTTTGTCGTCGCAAGGCGCTGGCGGTTGTGTGGGAGCGCGCAAACTCGGGAGCGTTGGGGGGGGGTGAAAGCAAAATGAGCGAAATTCCTCGAAGAAAAGCTATCATGCACACGCCCCAAGCTCTCCCCAGACCACCATGCCAACACGCCATGCGTGTCACTCGGACCCCACGCCGAGGACGCCGTCGCCGCCGCCGCCGCCGGGCAACAAGCCACGCCACTCGGCGCTGTTGCGGCAGGCGGGCCGTTCGATTGGGATCACCTGGCCACAGCCGAGGCACTTCACACGGAACCGACCCAGCTCCGAGTCGGGCACCTCCACCGCTCCGCTCGGCGCAGGCTCGTCGCACGGCTTGCAAATGAGGTGCGGGGTGCATTGGTCACCCGGGCACTTGGTGAGCAAGTAGACACGCAGGGCGGAGGTGCTCGCCGCGACGACGCGATGCTCGGCGGCGGTGGCGACGGCGCGGCACGTGAAGCAGCGGAGCTCGCCGGCGTTCGGCGTGCACGCGTACTCCACGAGGCATCTGAGGCACGTGCCGTGGCCGCAGCCCGACCACGTGACGACCTGGCCGCACGCACCGAGCGGCTCGAGGCAGCCAGGGCAGGGGTCGCACGTGCCGCACCAGCGGAAGCGTCCACGCGGCATGCCGCATCCTGGCTGGCCGCAAGGCTCTCCACCGTTTGACACGGCCGCTGGCTTTCGTGCCGTGAGCACTCTCTCCTGCCGCCGGGCGTGCACCAGAGCTCGTGGTCTCGCGAGCACTGGCGACGAGACGTGTACCCCGCGCAACTGCACGCCCATTGGGGCGCGGGCTATTGTCGAGCCACGCTCCCGCAACCGAGAGGTCAGATGTCGTGCGTCCGGCCTTTGGGCAGACGAGCCAATAGTTGCCGGTCTCGCCGCTTGGTTGCGCGCGAGATGCGATCCTGCCTCCCCGGTCCCGCCCAAGAACCGTGCAAAGCTAACGGCCCGAACATGACCTCAATCAATCTCATCTCCCCCACACCCTTACCTCGTCGCGCGACCTCAACCTCGAGCCGCGCGACGCGCTTCATTCAAGTTCAACCCGAACGCCACGTCGTGCCGCAGCTCCGCTCGGGGACGGCTGCGCACCGTCGCCCTTTTGAAGGAGCTTCTCGAGCTGCTCGCGCTCCGATGGGTCGTGCTGAACGAGCATATTCTTGACTCTCGCGAGCGTCAGCGTGGCAGCGGCCGACTCGCAGTCGTTGATGCCGTACGACAGGGTGATGCGATCGGAGTCGTCGCGCACCGACGGCGGCCATGACGAAATGTCACCGTGAAGAGACTTGCACGAGCGTCATGACAGCGTCATGTCATGAGCTGTGGCGCGTTGGCATCGCGCTGCGAGGCTTTCGACCTCTCTAGTGATGAGTATCTTCCAACGAACGCGTAGTGAAGAGCTACACCTCGATCAGCGCGTCAATTGGCACCGCCACGCACCATGCGGGAGCACCTCCTTCCTGCACACTTGCATCACCGTCACGACGGTGCGCTAGATCCTCATGTCATGAGCTGTGACGCGTCAGTACCGCGCTGCAGGGCTCTCAACCTCTCTAGTGAGGGTCATCTTCCAACGAACGCGTACTGAAGAGATCCACCTCGATGAGGCAGCACGTCAATTGCAACACCTATCGGGAGAGGCCGTACGAAGCAAGATGCCAGGCCGCAAAACCGGCACTTCTCGGGCCCATGAGCTCGGATTGAGGTGATACTTTGACCCACGCGCTCGTGGCTGAGCCGTACAGCTCGGTACAGGTGCGTATGGGAGCTCGGCAGGCCGGCGTATACTCCGTAAGCCGCGTCATGTCTTCTCTGGCGTCTTGCCGCGGACGCGGCACGCGGTGCGTACGTAGGGAGAGGCCGTGAGACGCACCGGCACGACTGCATACGGCCACCTGCATCTTTGGGCGATGAACTGGGAAGACTGAGCACGTCGCTGGGGCTCTCCGCAAGTCCATTGTGGATACTTTCGACCGAATCAGTCGTGGTGATGGAGTGGAAGGGCATGAGCACGGCGATTGCAACCCGGGCGGCCTCTCCCGCGGCAGACCTCAGTAGATGCAAGGCGAAAGCTCGAAACCGGCACTGCTCGGGCCCATGAGCTCGGATTGAGGTGATACTTTGACCCATTCACTCGTGGCTGAGCCGTAAAGCTCGGTACAGGTGCGTATGGGAGCTCGGCAGGCGTTCTTCTCCTCCAAAAAACCACGCACCGCGTGCTGGGTGGCTTGCACGAGCGACGTCAGCACGTCACGAACTTCAATGAGACGCATCGCCACGACTACACGCGGCCACCTGCGTCTTTGGGCGACGAAGTGGGCGGATTGAGCACGTCGCTGGGGCTCTTTGCAAGTCCTCCACTGATACTTTCAACCGAATCGGTCGTGATCATGGAGTGGAAGGGCATGAGCATGGGGATTGCAATCCGGGCGGCCTCGTCCCGGTACGAGCTACGACCTCAGCAGATGCTGCAGTTGACGTCGTCATGCCCTTCCACTCCATGACCACGACTGATCCGGTTGAAAGAATCAGTGGGGGACTTGCAAAGAGCCCCACCGACGTGCTCAATCCGCCCGCCTCACGGCCCATGCACGTAGTGCTCCGTCAATAGCCACGCGCAAGCGTCTCACGGCCTCTTCGTGACGTCACCCGTGTGCCGCTCGGGCAAGTCGCCATAGCACGCGTCACGAGGTTTTTTGAGTAGAAGACGGCCATTAAAGCTCCCATTTGCACCTGATCCGAGCTGTACGGCTCACCCACGAGCGCATGGGTCAACGTATCACCTCAATCCGAGCTCATGGGCCCGAGTAGTGCCGGTCTCGCGCTTTGGGCTTGCATCGTACGGCCGCCATTGATAATTTAGATGCTGCAATTGACGTGCTCATCGAAGTCGTAGCTCTTCCTACGCGTTTGGAAAAGATGATTCTCAACAGAGAGGTTGGAAGCCTCAAAGCGCGGTGCCGACGCGCCACAGCTCATAACATGACGGTCAAGAGTAGGTCAAGAGCGCCGTCGTGGCTGCGGCGCAGAACGCGGTCGTGTTTGGTCTCGTGATCGGGATCCGCTCGGCGCCCTGACGCTTCTCACAGCTGCCGACGGCTCGAGCGCGAGCTACTCTCAGCACGAGCCGCACGAAGCTCGCAGCCACGCACGCCCGGCACCTGATATCGTCTCAATCTGCCACCGGACGGCCCTGCAATGTCAGATGGAGTGCACGCTTCGATTGCACATCGCAGGTTCACGCGGGGGTCGGGTTCGTCCTCGGTGGTGTCGGATCAACGCTGTCACACTACTGACGGCTGCCAAGGGCTCGGCCGCGAGCTACTCTCAGCACCAGCCGCACGACGTTCGTAGCCACGCACGCCCTGCACCTGAATATCGTCTCAATTCGCCCACGGACAGCCCTGCCATGTCAGATTCAGTGCCAAACGTCGGTTGCTCGTGCGTGGCGGTCGGGTTCGTTGTCAGCGCCGTGCGCACCCGCCGCAGCCACGCCAGGGTTGAGCACCGGCTGGGAGTCGTCGCCGGCTGCGCCACCCGTCGCCCACCACGGCTGGCTGCGAGGCCATGACGCCTTCAGCGCCTGCTTGAGCCTGGCAAAGAAGAGAGAGAGCGGGATGGCGACCCGGCGCGGCGAGACGGGCTTTCACGCTATCCGGGTCCTCCTCGATCATGTCGCGCAGGTCCTGCACCGGATCGCTGCCAGTGAGGTTGTTGAGCGCAGTGACAATCGCCTCGCGGTTGCACCGGGAGCGCTGATCCTCGGACAGCGCTAGCAGGACGCTGCCCGCCAGCGTCGAGACCTTCCTTTCATTGGTGGGACTCGGCGCATGGCAAGACGCCCCCGTGACCTGCCAATGCCCCCAAGTTGCGATGAAATTTCCTTCCACCCATTCCTCCCTCACAACTCTTCTTCACGAAAAGCTGCTCTTTTGCCGGCAGCCGGAAAATGAGCCGTGCACCATCACCGCACGCGACTCAACTCTTGTCTCAGCGCAACGGAACGTGCGCACAGCACCTACCTTCAAGCAGTCGACGCGGCTACCAGCAGAGAGAGCATAGATTCCCCTCGACTCACGCTCCCCGGCCCCGTGCGTGCGCAGACCGCCAGACCCCCTTCCTCAGCCATGGGCAAGGGCGGAGACGGAGGGCCGACCGATGCGCCGGTGGTCGTCCCCGAAGAGCCGCTCGGCTCCGGGGTGTCCGGCTCGCTCTCGGTGCCGCCAGAGTGCATGACCTTCGTTAAGGAGCGCATTCGGTGCCCTGGGATCACCCCCGAGATGTGGAGCGCCGAGCACGACGACACGATCTCCGAGTTCCTCACCACGCCCACGCAGCGCCGGCTGCTGGCTTTCGTCGACCCGGTGCTGGGGCTGTCGCTGCAGTTCTCGCTGCCGCAGGAGGCGGTGGCCGACCTCACGTACGTGCTCAAGCCGTCGGGCGCCGTCATCTCCGCCGAGAACATCTCGAAGACGCTGCAGTTTGGCTCGGTGCGCGGTGCGCCCGTCTCGGCGCTGCTGCGCCTCATGTCGGGCGCCTTCGTGCCGCTCTGCCTGAAGGACGAGTCGTGGCCCGACACCATCAAAAAGGAGTTCTCGGGGCAGCTGCAGAAGTTCATGGCCTCGCTCACCGAGACCGCGTGGGACGCGCAGGGCAAGACGATGCTGTACATTCCGATGGAGCCGATCGGCACCGCCGAGGCGGCCGCCAAGCAAAAGGACCTCGTCCAGCGGCTCGAGTCGACGCTGATCCACTGGACGCGCCAGATCAAGGAGGTGCTCAACCGTCAGGACGACGGCGAGGACACCGAGGACGCCGGGCCGCTCGCCGAGGTGCAGTTCTGGTCGTCGCGCACGATCGACCTGTCGGGCATCCACGAGCAGCTCGAGCGCGCCGAGGTCGCGCACATCGTCGCGGTGCTCGAGCAGGCGAAGTCGTCGTACCTGCCGCCGTTCCTCAAGCTGTCGCAGCTGATCCAGGAGGGGACGAGCGAGGCGGTCGACAACCTCAAGTTCCTCAAGAACCTGCAGGAGCCATGCCTCCTGCTGGCGGAGGCGTCGCCGCACGACATCCCCGCAATCCTGCCGTCCATCCTCAACGTCATCCGGCTGGTGTGGAAGCACTCGCGCTTCTACAACACGGCCGACCGCCTCACCGGGCTGCTGCGCAAGGTCTCCAACGAGATCATCAACCGCTGCCGCGCCTCGATCTCGCTGCCCGAGATCCTCGACGGCGACGTGCAGAAGGAGGCGGCGAACCTGCAGTGCTCGATCGAGGCGTGCGAGTCGTGGCTCGCGCTCTACGCCAAGACGGCGGCGGCGGTCGAGCGCGAGAAGGCCGAGAGCGGCCGCGAGTGGGACCTCGACATGTCGTCGATCTTCGCGCAGCTCAACGCCTTTGTGCAGCGCTGCAGGGACCTGCAGGAGGTCTGCGAGGGCCAGACGCAGTTTGCGCGGCGCGCCGAGGGCGGCGCCACCGCGCCGCTCCCCGACTTTGGCGGCTCGCGCGGCCCCGAGGTCTCGTCGTCGCTGCTGTCGATCCAGACGTCCTTCGAGAAGAACATCGCGGCGCTGCGCGGCCTCGCGTACGACATCCTCGACGTCAAGGCGACGGCGACGCTCTGGCACAACGACTACAACACCACCTTCAAGAGCGGCATGAAGGACCTCGAGGTCATGTTCCAGAACGTCATCACCAACGCCTTCGAGGGCGCGGCGACGACGCACGCGCAGGTCGAGCTGCTCGAGGCTTTCTCGTCGCTCGCGCGGCGCGACTCGATCACGCGCGCCGTCGAGAAGAAGGCGTCGGAGGTCTGCGACGACTTCCAGCTCGAGCTGACGCGCGTCAAGTCGACCTTCGACAAGCTCAAGGGCGACCCGCCCGCCATCCACCGCGACCACCCGCGCTTCGCCGGCGCGGCGCTGTGGGCAAAGTCGCTCCACTCGCGCGTCTCGCGCCAGTGGGAGCTGCTCGACGCGGCGCAGGCCTACCTGCCGCCGACGCGCGAGGCGGAGGAGGCGGCGACGCTCTTCGCGCAGCTCGAGGGCGGCCTCGACGAGTACATCCGCAAGATGTACTCGGAGTGGATCGCCACCATCGACGCCGGCATGGGCCGCCACCTCGAAAACTACCTGATGGTGCGCTCGTCGGTGCCGCTCGCCGGCTCGTCGGGCCGCGAGCGCTACGGCTTCCTCGAGCAGAACTTCGACAAGGCGCTGCTCGGGCTCTTCTCGGAGGTCCACTACTGGGAGCGCCTCCACTTTGAGATCCCGTACGTCGCGATGGACATCACGGCGCACCGCGAGCGGTACCGCACGCTGCGCGAGAACGTGATGCTCGTGGTGCGCGACTACAACACCATCCTCTCGGCGCTCTCGCCGCCCGAGCGGCGCCTCTTCTCGGAGAATCTCCACAAGCTCGACAAAAAGATTGCGCCGGGCCTCTCGAAGCTCTCGTGGGTCTCAAAGGGCGTGACCGAGGTCTTCGTCAAGGACCTGCGCCGCTTCTGCGCCGAGGTCAACCGGCTCGTGCACGGCTTCCACCACGCGCGCAAGCTCATCGGCCGCTCCAGCCGCGGCGTGGCGGCGACGCCGCTCGTGCTGCTCAAGAAGAAGCAGATCTACGCGCAGGACATGTTCGAGTCGGAGCAGCAGGCGCACCAGGAGCACGTGCGCGCCAAGCTGCAGACGCTGCACCTCGAGATGCGCGGCCGGATGGTCGAGACCTACGGCGCCTTCCGCGACGGCGGCGACGACGTCCAGCGCGAGTGGAACTCCTTCGTCGAGCAGATCGACCGGCAGGTGGAGGACTCGCTGCGGCAGACGGTCAAGAAGTCGCTGCAGGAGCTGTCGCGCTCGATCAACGGCGACGCCAAGACGGAGGTGCAGCCGCTCTTCCAGATCCACGTCACGCTGCAGGGCTCCAAGGTCGAGTTCAAGCCGTCGATCGCCGAGCTGACCCAGTCGGTCAACTCGGTCTCCAAGGAGGCGATCGCGACGACGTCGGCGATGCCGCGTCAGGCCGAGGCGCTGCGCGAGGGCGGCGACGACGAGCTCAAGGGCGCGGCGGGCACCGTCGACGCCAAGCCGACCTTCTACATGCAGATCTCCAACGACGAGGACATCCTCAAGGTGCTCGTGCAGGTGATGACGGGGATGCGCGAGATCCAGCCGCGCCTCTCCAAGTACCTCACCACGTGGGACCGGTACAAGCACATCTGGGACGTCGACAAGGACGCCTTCATGCGCCGCTACGCCAAGGCCAACCGCGCGCTCACCGCCTTCGAGACGGACATCACGCGGTACAAGGAGCTGCAGCACGACATCCAGTCGGAGGAGGGCATCACCAACGTCGGCTTCATCCGGATCGACTCGTCGCCGCTCAAGCAGGCGCTCGTCGCGCACTGCCACACCTGGCAGAACAAGTTCACGCAGCTGCTCAACAACAACGCCGCGACCGAGCTGCGCACGATGTACGACCACATGGAGGAGGTCAAGAGCTCGTACAAGAAGCGGCCCGTCAACCTCGACCAGCTGGCCGAGCAGATCCACCTTCTCGAGGCGGAGGAGGCCGCGTTCGAGAAGACCGAGAGCCGCTTCGAGCCGCTCGAGACGCAGTACCGCCTGCTCGAGAAGTTCGAGGTGGCCGTCAAGGAGGTCGAGCTCGCGCAGCTCGCCGGCCTCAAGGGCGAGTGGCAGTCGTACCGCAAGATGCTCTCCGACGTCTCGGTGCGGCTGCAGAAGGCCAAGGCCGACTTCAAGGACGACCTCCTCTCGTCGCTCAACGCCTTCAACGACCAGACCGCCGGGCTGCGCACCGACTTTCTGCGCAACGCGCCCTTCGACGGCGACATACCTCCGACGAAGGCGCGCGAGCTCATCGCCGAGTACCGCGGCAACGCGGCGGGCGTGCGCACGCGCGAGAAGGAGATGGCGGCCGGGCTGCAGATCTTCTCGATCGAGCCGCCCGCCAACAAGGACACGGCGCAGACCGAGAAGGAGCTCGATCTGCTCGACGCCGTCTGGACGATGCTCGACGAATGGGTCGCCAACCTCGACGGCTGGAAGACGGGCAAGTTCAAGGACATGGACGTCGACCAGATCGAGACGGTCGCGGGGCAGTTTGCCAAGCGCGTCTACAAGCTCGGCAAGGAGATCAAGGGCTGGAAGGTGCTCGAGTCGCTCAAGGAGCGCGTCGACAACATGAAGAAGCTGATGCCGCTCATCGGCGACCTGCGCAACCCGGCGATGCGCGAGCGCCACTGGCAGGAGCTGATGGGCGAGGTGGGCAAGACCTTCGACCCGCACTCGGAGGGCTTCACGCTCGAGACGGTCATCGCGCTCGGCCTCGAGCACTACCAGGAGACGATCACGACGCTCTCGACGGCGGCGGGCAAGGAGCTCGCCATCGAGGAGGCCATCGCCAAGATCGAGGTGCAGTGGGAGTCGCTGCCGCTCGACCTGGCCGACTACAAGGGCGAGTACCTCAAGCTGCGCTCGGTCGACGACCTCTACTCGGCGCTCGAGGACAACGCCGTCGGCCTCTCGACGATGAAGGCGTCGCGCTTCGCCGCCGCCTTCCAGGCGACGCTCGAGCAGTGGGAGAAGGCGCTCTCGCACATATCCGAGACGGTCGAGATGATCATGGGCGTGCAGCGCAAGTGGATGTACCTCGAGTCCATCTTCGTCGGCTCGGAGGACATCCGCAAGCAGCTGCCGTCGGAGTCGGCGCTCTTCGACGACGTCAACGCCGCTTGGAAGAAGTCGACGTCCGAGCTCGCCGAGGCGGGCACCGCCTTCAAGGGGACGCACATCGACGGCATGCTCGAGCGGCTCGTCGAGATGGACGACAAGCTCGACCGCATCCAGAAGTCGCTCGACGAGTACCTCGAGACGAAGCGGCAGGCCTTCCCGCGCTTCTACTTCCTCTCCAACGACGACCTGCTCGAGATCCTCGGCCAGGCGCGCGACCCGCTCGCGGTGCAGCCGCACGTGCGCAAGTGCTTCGAGTGCATCAAGACGCTCGAGATCAAGGAGGGCGGCAAGGAGGGGCGCAAGTCGTACGAGGTCGTCGGCATGAACTCGCCCGAGAGGGAGCTCGTGCAGATGACGACGACCGTCACGGCCGGCGGGCCCGTCGAGGTGTGGCTGCTCGGCGTCGAGACGGCCATGTGCTCGACGCTGGCGGCGACGCTCTTCCGCTGCTACGCCGACATGAAGAAGACGAAGCGCGAGAAGTGGATCAAGGACTGGCCCGGCCAGATGACGCTCACGTCGGGGCAGGTGGCGTGGACGGTCGAGTGCACCAAGGCGCTGCACGCCATCTCGGACGGCACCAAGTCGGCGATGCGCCAGGCCAAGAAGAAGCAGGCCAACACGCTCACCAAGCTGTGCGACATGGTGCGCGGCAACCTCGACGGGCTCAGCCGCAAGAAGGTCGTCAACATCGTCACCATCGAGGTGCACGCGCGCGACGTCATCGACCGCATGATCAAGGGCGGCTGCGCGTCGGTCAACGACTTCGAGTGGCTCCTGCAGCTGCGCTTCTACTGGGAGCAGGGCTCCGAGCGCTGCGTGGTGCGCCAGACCAACACGACGCACCTCTACGGCTACGAGTACCTCGGCAACGTCGGCCGCCTCGTGATCACGCCGCTCACCGACCGCTGCTACACGACGCTCACGACGGCGCTCCACCTGCACCGCGGCGGGCTGCCGCAGGGCCCCGCGGGCACCGGCAAGACCGAGACGGTCAAGGACCTCGCCAAGTCGCTCGCCAAGCAGTGCATCGTCTTCAACTGCTCCGACGGCCTCGACTACAAGTCGCTCGGCCGGATGTTCTCGGGCCTCGCGCAGACGGGCGCGTGGTCGTGCTTCGACGAGTTCAACCGCATCGAGGTCGAGGTGCTCTCGGTGGTGGCGCAGCAGATCCTCTCCATCCTGACGGCGATCACGCAGCAGAAGAAGCGCTTCGTCTTCGAGGGGCGCGAGATCAAGCTCGACCCGACCTGCGGCATCTTCGTCACGATGAACCCCGGCTACGCCGGCCGCTCCGAGCTGCCCGAGAACCTCAAGGCGCTGCTGCGGCCGATGTCGATGATGACGCCCGACATCTCGCTGATCATCGAGATCATGCTCTTCAGCGAGGGCTTCCAGACGTCGAAGATGCTCTCGAAGAAGATGACGACGCTCTACCACCTGATGGTGCAGCAGCTCTCGAAGCAGGACCACTACGACTTTGGGCTGCGCTCGGTCAAGTCGGTGCTCAACTCGGCGGGCGCCCTCAAGCGCGCCGACACCGAGAACACCTCGGAGGACGTCATCCTCCTCCGCTCGATCCGCGACATGAACCTGCCCAAGTTTGTGTCGCAGGACATGCCGCTCTTCAACGGCCTGATGTCCGACCTCTTCCCCGGCGTCGAGCCGCCCGTCGTCGACTACGGCGCGCTGCAGCTCGCCATCGAGGCCGAGCTGGAGGCGGCGGGGCTGCAGCTGGTGCCGGCGGTCGTGCGCAAGTGCATCCAGACCTACGAGTCGAAGCTGACGCGCCACGGCAACATGATGGTCGGCCCGTCGCTCGGCGGCAAGTCGACGGCGTGGAAGATCCTGATCGCCGCCATGTGCCGCCTGAGGCGCGACGGCGTCAACCAGAACGACGGCTCGCCCTTCCAGAACGTCAAGGCCGTCGTCATCAACCCGAAGGCGGTGCCGTACGCCAACCTCTACGGCGAGTACGACCTGCAGACCTTCGAGTGGACCGACGGCGTGCTGTCCAAGGTGATGCGCGAGGTCTGCGCCGACGAGAAGCCCGACGAGAAGTGGCTGCTGATGGACGGCCCCGTCGACACGCTGTGGATCGAAAGCATGAACACGGTGCTCGACGACAACAAGCTGCTGACGCTCATCAACGGCGAGCGGATCGCGATGCCGCCGCAGGTCTCGCTGCTCTTCGAGGTCGAGGACCTCTCGGTCGCCTCGCCCGCGACCGTCTCGCGCGCCGGCATGGTCTACGTCGACGCGACCGACTTGGGCTGGACGCCGTTTGTCGAGTCGTGGCTCGCCAAGCAGGAGGAGGGGCCGGCGCGCGACAAGCTGCGCGCCCTCGTCGACTCGGCCATCCCGAAGCTGCTCGGCATCAAGGCCGCCAAGCTCAAGGCGCCCGTGCCCGTCTCCGACCTCGGCGAGGTGCGCTCGCTCTGCGGCATGTACGACGCGATGGCGACGGCGGCCAACGGCGTCTCGACCGCCGAGGGGCCCGAGGCCTACCTGCGCATGATCGAGATGTGGTTCCTCTACTGCCTGATGTGGTCGCTCGGCATCGCCACCGACGAGGACGGCCGCAAGGAGGTCGACGGCCTCATGCGCGAGCTCGACGCGCAGTTCCCGCACAAGGACTCGGTCTACGAGTACCACATCGACGTCAAGAAGCGCGCGTGGGCCCACTGGGAGGAGAAGCTCTCCGCGGCCTTCCGCATCGCGCCCGACCTGCCCTTCTACAAGATCGTCGTGCCGACGGTCGACACGCTGCGCTACGGCTCCGTGGTCGCCAACCTCGTCAAGGCGGGCAAGAACGTGCTCGTCACCGGCGCCGTCGGCGTCGGCAAGACGTCGATCGTCGTCTCGGCGCTCTCGAATGGCCTCGACGACGGCTTCACCTTCACGACGATCAACTTCTCGGCGCAGACCAAGTCGACGGCCGTCTCCGACGGCATCGAGCAGCGCATCGAGAAGCGCACCAAGGACACGTTCGCGCCGCCGGGCGGCAAGAAGCTCGTCGCCTTCATCGACGACTTCAACATGCCCGAGAAGGAGGTCTTCGGCGCACAGCCGCCGCTCGAGATCCTCCGCCAGTTCATGACGTACGCCTTCTGGTATGACCTCAAGAAGCAGACGCCAAAGTACATCAAGGACACGCAGTCGCTGGCGTCGATGGGCCACCCGGGCGGCGGCCGGCAGCCGATCTCGCCGCGGACGCTGCACTGCTTCCACGTGCTCAACATGACCTTCCCCAACGACGCCTCGATCAAGCGCATCTTCGGCGCGATGATCAACTCGCACCTCGCCACCTTCGACGAGGAGATCAAGCCGCTCGGCGACCTGATGACGGCCGCGACGCTCGAGATCTACCTCCGGCTCGCCGCCGACCTGCTGCCGACGCCCGACAAGCCGCACTACCTCTTCAACCTGCGCGACATCTCGCGCGTCTTCCAGGGCGTGCTGCAGTCGGACAAGGACCACTGCGACTCGCGCGACGGCATGCTGCGGCTGTGGGTGCACGAGATGAACCGTGCCTTCTCGGACCGCTTCACCAACACGCCCGACAAGGACTTCTTCGACACGCTGCTCGACGAGAAGCTGACGGCGAGCTTCCAGTCGGGCCTCAAGGCCATCTACAAGACGGAGCCGATGCCGTTTGGCGACTTCATGGTCGAGGCCCCTGAGGGGAAGCGCGCGCCGTACGAGGAGATCACCGACAAGAAGGCGCTCAAGACCTTCATGGAGGAGAAGCTCGAGGACCTCAACATGGAGCCGGGCGTGCAGGTGATGGACCTCGTGATGTTCTCCGACGCCATCTCGCACGTGACGCGCATCAAGCGCATCATCTCGATGCCGAGATCGCACGCGATGCTCGTCGGCGTCGGCGGCAGCGGCCGCCAGTCGCTCACGAAGCTCGCGTCGTACATTGGCGGCTACAAGGTCTTCACGATCGAGGTGGTGCGCGGCTACCGCAGTGAGCTCTTCCACGAGGACCTCAAGAAGCTCTACGAGATGACGGGCATCAACCAGACGCCGACGGTCTTCCTCTTCAACGACACGCAGGTCATCGAGAACTCCTTTCTGGAGGACATCAACGGTATGTTGACCTCGGGCGAGGTCAACAACCTCTACGCGCCCGACGAGAAGAACCAGATGCAGGACGCCATGCGCGACGAGGTCATCGCCGCCGGGCTGCCCACCTCCAACGACAACCTGTGGGCCGCCTTCGTCGAGCGCGTGCGCAAGGCGATGCACATCGTCGTCTGCTGCTCGCCCGTCGGCGAGTCGTTCCGCAATTACGTGCGCATGTTCCCCGCGCTCGTCTCGTGCACCACCATCGACTGGTTCTCCGACTGGCCGGCCGACGCGCTCAAGGAGGTGGCGCTGCGCTTCCTCGAGGACGTCCAGATCGCTCCCGAGCACCTCGACGGCGTCTCGACGACGTTTGCGCAGACGCAGACCTCGGTGCTCGTCCAGTCCAAGTCGATGCTCGCGCGGCTCGGCCGGCCCAACTACGTGACGCCGACCAACTACCTCGAGCTCGTCAAGGGCTACTGCAAGCTGCTCGGCGAGAAGCGCCAGACGGTGGGCGACCAGGCGTACAAGCTCAAGAACGGGCTGCAGAAGCTCTCGGACACGGCGGAGCAGGTGGCCGAGATGTCGATCGAGCTCGAGCAGAAGAAGAAGGTCGTGGCCAAGGCGCAGACCGACTGCGAGGAGATGCTGGTCGTCATCGTGCAGGAGAAGCGCATCGTCGACGAGCAGCAGAAGAACGTCAACGCCGAGAGCGAGAAGATCGGCAAGGAGGAGGCCGAGACGAAGATCGTCGCCGACGACGCGCAGGCCGATCTCGACAAGGCCATTCCCGCGCTCGACGCCGCGCAGAAGGCGCTCGAGATGCTCAACAAGAAGGACATGGCCGAGGTCAAGGCGTACGCCAAGCCGCCCAAGGCCGTCGAGACCACCATGGAGGCGGTGATGGTGCTGCGCAAGTCGGACCCGACGTGGGCCGAGGCCAAGAAGCAGCTGGGCGACCCAAACTTCCTGATGCAGCTCGTCAACTTCGACAAGGACTCGCTCGTCGACTCGGTGCTCAACAAGGTCAACAAGTACACGCGCGAGAAGGACTTCGACCCCGAGATCGTCGGCAACGTCTCGAAGGCGGCCAAGTCGCTGTGCATGTGGGTGCGCGCGATGGAGGTCTACGGGCGCATCGCCAAGGAGGTGGCGCCGAAGCGCGCCAAGCTGCAGGGCGCGATGAAGTCGCTCGCCACCAAGCAGGCGCAGCTGCAGACGATGCAGGTCAAGGTCAAGGAGATCTCCGACAAGGTGCTCGCGCTGCGCGAGAAGTACACCGACAACGTCAACAACAAGGAGAAGCTCAAGAACGAGTCGGAGTCGCTCGAGATCAAGCTCGACCGCGCAAAGTCGCTCGTCGACGGCCTCGGCGGCGAGCGGGTGCGCTGGGAGGGCTCGATCACCGTGCTCGAGACGTCGCTCGGCAACCTGGTGGGCGACTGCCTGCTGGCGGCGGCCTTCCTCTCGTACTGCGGCCCCTTCGACTCGGCGTACCGCGAGGTGCTGCTGCAGGACAACTGGCTCAAGAGCGTCAAGACGCTCAACATCCCGGCGTCGCCCGACTTTGAGTTCTGCGACTTCCTCGCCAAGCCGGAGGACGTGCGCGACTGGAACATCCAGGGCCTGCCCGCCGACTCCTTCTCGACGGAGAACGGCGTCATGGTGACGCGCGGCACCCGCTGGCCGCTGATGATCGACCCGCAGGAGCAGGCCAACAAGTGGGTCAAGAACATGGAGAAGGAGAACGGCCTCAAGGTGGTGACGCTCAAGCAGGCCGACTACCTGCGCACGCTCGAGAACGCCATCACCTTTGGGCAGCCGGTGCTGATGCAGGAGGTTGAGCAGGAGCTCGACCCGTCGCTCGAGCCGATCATGTCGCGCGCCGTCATCAAGGTGGGCAACCGGCAGATCATGAAGCTCGGCGACAAGGAGGTCGACTACAACGTCGAGTTCCGCTTCTACCTGACGACCAAGCTGCCCAACCCGCACTACACGCCCGAGATCTCGACCAAGGCGACGATCGTCAACTTTTGCGTCAAGCAGCAGGGGCTCGAGGAGCAGCTGCTCGGCACCGTCGTGCGCAAGGAGCGGCCCGAGCTCGAGATGCAGAAGAACGATCTGGTCGTGGCGGTGGCGGCGGGCAAGCGCAAGCTCGTCGAGCTCGAGGACACGATCCTGCGGATGCTCTCGTCGGCGACGGGCTCGCTGCTCGACGACGAGGAGCTTGTGCTGACGCTGCAGTCGTCCAAGACGACCTCGATCGAGGTGACCAACCAGCTGGCCGTCTCGGAGCAGACCGAGAAGAAGATCGACGCCGCGCGCGAGGGCTACCGGCCGTGCGCCTACCGCGCGTCGATCCTCTACTTTCTGCTCTCCGACCTGGCGCGCGTCGACCCGATGTACCAGTTCTCGCTCGACGCCTACGTGCAGCTCTTCGTCATCTCGCTCGACAAGAGCGCGCGCTCGGACGAGCTGCAGGAGCGCATCAAGAACCTCAACGAGTACCACACCTTCTTCGTCTACCGCTCGACGTGCCGCGCGCTCTTCGAGATGCACAAGCTGCTCTTCTCCTTCCAGATCACCGCCAAGATCATGCTCGGCGCCAAGAAGATGAACCAGCAGGAGCATGACTTCTTCCTGCGCGGCGGGCAGGTCTTCGACAAGTCGGAGCAGCCGCCCAACCCGTGCTCCGACTGGATCTCCGAGACGGCGTGGGACAACATCACCGAGCTCGACAAGCTGCCCAACTTCCGCAACATCATGTCGTCCTTCGAGAGCTCGGCGCGCGACTGGCGCGAGTGGTACCGCCACCCCGAGCCCGAGACGCCCGCGGCGCGGCTGCCGGGCGAGTGGGAGAACCGCTGCTCGGAGATGCAGCGCTGCATCATCGTGCGCTGCCTCCGCCCCGACCGGATCGTCTTCGCGACGACGCTGTTCATCGTCAACAACCTCGGCGCCAAGTTCACCGAGCCGCCCGTGCTCGACCTCAACAACGTGCTCGCCGACTCGATGCCGACGACGCCGCTCATCTTTGTGCTCTCGCCGGGCGTCGACCCGACCAACCAGCTGCTGCAGCTCTCCGAGCAAAAGGGCGTCACCTTCACGACGATCGCGCTCGGGCAGGGCCAGTCGCCGCACGCGCTGCGCCTCATCGACAACGGCGTCAAGGACGGCCACTGGGTGCTGCTCGCCAACTGCCACCTGATGATGTCGTGGCTCAACGAGCTCGACAAGATCATCGAGAGCATGCCGACGCGCTCGCCGCACTCGTCCTTCCGGCTGTGGCTCTCGTCGTCGCCGCACCCGCAGTTCCCGATCGGCATCCTGCAGCGCGGCATCAAGATGACCACCGAGCCGCCAAAGGGCCTCAAGGCCAACATGTCGCGGCTGATGAACAACTTCTCCGAGGGCAAGTTCTCGTCGTGCCAGAAGCCGCACAAGTACAAGAAGCTGCTCTACGCGCTGTGCTGGTTCCACTCGATCCTCGTCGACCGGCGCAAGTTCCAGAACCTCGGCTGGAACATCCCGTACGACTTCAACGACTCGGACTTCGAGGTGTCCGAGCTGTGCCTGCGCCTCTACCTCGACGAGTACGACGAGACGCCGTGGGACGCGCTCAAGTACCTCGTCTCCGAGATCAACTACGGCGGCCGCGTCACCGACGACAACGACCGCCGGCTGATGAACGTCTACGTGAGCACCTTCTTCAACGAGGACGCGCTGGCGGTGCCGCAGTTCAAGCTCTCGCCGCTGGCCAGCTACGTCATCCCCGAGGACGGCCCGCTCTCGTCGTACCGCGAGGTCTGCGCGGGGCTGCCGCAGATCGACAAGCCCGAGGCCTTCGGCCAGCACCCCAACGCCGACATCGCGTCGCAGATCGTCATGGGCACCGAGATGCTCGGGACGATCGTCTCGCTGCAGCCGCGCAACACCGACGCGGGCGGCACGCCGCCCGAGGAGCTCGTCTACGAGATCGCCGACAACCTGCTCAACCTCATCCCCGAGCCGGTCGACCCGATGGCCAAGGCGGGGCCGTCGGACGGCTCGGCGCTGCACGTGGTGCTCGTGCAGGAGATGCAGCGCTACTGCGCGCTGCTCGGCACGATCCGCAAGCTGCTCATCAACGTCAAGAAGGGCATCAAGGGCCTGGTCGTCATGTCGGCCGACCTCGACGCCGTCTTCCAGAAGCTCCTCGTCGGCGCGGTGCCGCCGGCGTGGCTCTCGGCCTACCCGTCGCTCAAGCCGCTCGCCTCGTGGTCGCGCGACCTGATCGCGCGCTGGCAGCAGCTCATCGAGTGGTGCGACAAGGGGCCGCCCAAGGTCTTCTGGCTGGCGGGCTTCACCTACCCGACCGGCATGCTCACGGCGCTCATGCAGACGGCGGCGCGCACCAACAACGTGTCGGTCGACACGCTGGCGTGGGACTTCCCGATTGTCAACGTCGAGGAGAAGGACGTGACGGCGGCGCCCAAGGACGGCGCCTACGTCAGGGGCCTCTTCCTCGAGGGCGCCGGCTGGAACTGGGAGCACTCGTGCCTGTGCGAGCCCGAGGCGATGGAGCTCATCTACCCGATGCCGATCATCCACTTCAAGCCCGTCGAGAGCAAGAAGTCGAAGACCAAGGGCATGTACGCGTCGCCGCTCTACCTCTACCCGCTCCGCACCGGCTCGCGCGAGCGGCCGTCGTTCATGCTGCCGATCGAGCTCAAGAGCGGCACCGTCGAGCCCGAGTTCTGGACGAAGCGCGGCACGGCGCTCCTCCTCGCGCTCGCCGAGTGAGGGCGTGTGTGGTGGCCCGCGGTCTTCTTAGTAGTGTCATTTGTTGGTATCGTGTGGGTTTGGTAAACGCATTTCCCACTTTGCATTTGAAATTTCGACATCGAGGCTCGAAAGGGGTTGACCCTATCACCCTAATTTAAAATTCTACGGTACTCTAATCTCTATTTTTTCCAATCACACCTCTCAAATTATTCAAAACACAACAAATACACCGCGGTCTGGTGCACGCGGGGGTGAGTTGAAACGTCTCACTTTGTAACGTTTGTGAGACACTATTGCCAGAATCACGCTTTGTGCGATCGAGCTCCTCGACGCTGCTCGCGGAGGCCACGCCATGCCTCCGGTCGCTGTCTTACCGCACGCAGGCACCTTCTGGGCGTGCGATGAGACTCTGGTTCAGCGCTTGCGGTGCACTTGACGGCCATGGGACGAGAGCTCAACCGCTTGGCGGCCACCCTCCATCCGACAGCGAGTGATGCTTCCGGAGCTCGGAGGAGCATAGCCAGCCAGCCCTGCTGCTGTCGGTCATCGGCGCCGACCAGAAGCACTGCCCAGTGGTGCTGGAGGCAGCTGCATCGACCTCCGGAGGCATGCTGTCACTGAGCGTGGACGTTGACGAGAGAGGCGCCAGTGCCAGTTCGAGCCGGTCTCGCGCGCTGGTGCTGGCTGGTGGCGCTGCAGAGATGCAACATGGTCACTTGAGGTCGCTTGCAGCGCGGCAACCATCAGTGTAGCCGTCAAGGCAAGCGAGAGCGGTGCAGGTGCACCATCTTGGTGGCGCCGTGTGGCCGGGGCTCACGCCCGGGCGGCCGGCACGCTACGCGAGGGCCGGCCCAGGTCGGCCCATGGTGGCTCCAAGCCGGCACGGTGTCCCTCCCGGGCTGGGGAGGCCCCTGGGAGCGCAGGGAGCGCCTGGGAAGCGACGGCAGTGACAAAGCTAAAAAGCGTTACAATCTACCTCACCCAGGCGTGCACCAGACCACGCGCGCCATGCCATACGAGTCAGAAACCTAAATGCATTTTCAATGGACAGTGAAGTCTATAGACAGTAACGCTTCTCCACGCACACAAGCCAGTCTTCCACGCATCGCAGCTGTGCAGCGCTCCACAGCTCTCCTTTTGAACGTTTCGAGCGACCACGCATCAACGCGGGGCGCACGCTCGCGAGCCTCACACCCTCACAGGTGACACAGCTCGACGCGGCTGGTGTGGCTGAACTTTTGCCACTCCTCGTTGCGCAGCCAGCGCTTGAGGAACTCGAGCGAGCTCCGCGGCTGGTACTCGGGCACCATGTGCCCCGCCCCGCGGATCGTCAGGTAGTCGAAGTCGTTCTTGTAGCGCGTGACGTAGCCGCCCATCGCCTGCTTGCCGTCGAGCGTCCACGGCCGCCAGCCCTCGAGCTCGTCGTAGCCGAGCGCCGCCGTCCAGTTCTGCGCGTAGAACGAGTTGAGGCCGCTGCTCCGGCGTGCGGGGCAGGGAGGGGGTGGGGTGAAAGAGCGCACAGATGCGTGAGCAGCAGATCAGGCCCATCTGCGCGAGAAGGCGTCAGCGGCAGCAGCAGATCGGGCGCGTCTGCGAGTCACTGGTGGTTTGAGCCTCGGCGTGGGGGCGTACGGGTCGGCGTCGCTTCTTCTGCACTAGGATGACCGCGCGCGCTTGGCGGGGGACCTCTTCCCCTGCGCAGAAGTTATGTGAGAGTACTCCTCCATGTCGTCGTTGTCCTCGTCCTCCTCGTCGCCCTCCTCGTCGTCCTCCTCGTCGTCCTCGTCCTCCTTCAGGTTTGCGCGCACATTCTTCCAAATGCCAGGAAGCGCGGTGGGCCAGAACGCGTCGCCCATGGAGTTCTCGACCAGACCCTTGTTGGCGTTTCGGAGCACAATCTTCTTGAAGGCAGGGTTCTCCTTGGCCTGCGCGGTCAGGATGCTCTCCATCAGCGTCTCGCGATTTGCGTCCCAGCTGGTGACATCGATGACCTGTTCGCGACCCATGGACACCGCATCGGTCCACGTGACGTTAGCAAACTTGCTGCGCTCCGCCTTGGGTGCCTTCATGGCTTGAAACGCGTTCATGGCCGTGGAGTAGGTGACACCATTGACGGTGACTGGGTATCCCTCCTTGAAGATTGTCATGCCGACGGATATCGTACCACCGGCTGGCGAGAGGACATTGCTGAAGCCATGTGACGTGGCACCGTACCCGTGGGCGGCGGAGTAGGGCTCGTCCTCGCCTTCTAGGTACTCGCGCACGCTTTCTGCGAGCTCCACTGCTGCCACGGCGCGCTCCTTTGTCGAGCCGGCCGAGTCGTACGCCTGGAGCGCGGCGGCCAGTTGCGTCTCAGTGAAGCACGCCATGAGGCGACTTTTCTTTTTTGGAAAAAGTCTGCCGAAAAAAAAACACAGACCCCACAGCGAGCCACGCATGGCGCTCAAGCAGCAGACCTGCGCCGCACCCTTGTACCCGCCACGCTGCGCGGTGGGTAACGCGATGGATTGGACCGAAACGGGCTACGCACCGACTGAGTACGAGATGCCCCTTCTCGACAAGGTCCCCCGGCGAGTTGCCATGCTGGGCGGACAAGAAGACGTGCTCCAGTGTCGAGGTGGGCAAGCGCCTCACATACTGCGACGACGGCAAGGAGACCACGGTCGAAAAGGTTTGCTCCTACGACGCGG